>PJUJ01000189.1_pt1 | contig 43996 bp, 32 predicted proteins | sample 1512321 | NCBI WGS metagenome assembly PJUJ01 (sample SAMN08177669, study PRJNA422409) | Feces metagenome, whole genome shotgun sequencing project. | isolation source: Chicken feces enriched on filter paper: beechwood xylan treatment | host: Gallus gallus | place: USA: Madison | collected 2015-01-15 | reverse complement strand
GGACCAGTTCCGCGCCCTCGACCTCGTCCGCCTCAAGGGCCTGCTGGCCGCCCCGGTCGTGGTCGACCTGCGCAACATCTACAAGCCCGCAGAGATGGTGCGGGCCGGGTTCACCTATGCCTCCATCGGCCGGGGAAGCGCCTCGGCGCCGGCCGTGGAAGAGCCCGTTCTCGACGTCGCCGGTCAGGGCTGATCCCATGTCGGCGCGAGAAGAAGGCCAACGCCGGGGCTCGGCCCCGGCGGTCGGCGGCGTGCTCGTCGTCATCCCGACGCTGAACGAAGCGCGCCACATCGGCGGCATCCTGCAGCGGCTGTCCGAAGACCTGCCGGCCGACGTGCGCACGACGTTCGTCGTCGCCGACGGCGGCAGCACCGACGGCACTGTCGGCCTGGTCGAGGCGGTCGCGGCCGAGCGCGCCGACGTCCACCTGCTGCACAATCCGCTCCGGCTGCAGAGCGCGGCGGTCAATCTGGCCGTCGAGCGCTTCGGCGACGGCATGGACGTGCTGGTCCGTTGCGACGCCCACGGCGCCTATCCCGCCGGCTTCGTGCGCCAGCTGGTGACCACCATCCAGCGCGAGCGTTCGGACTCGGTGGTGATCCCGATGGATTCCACCGGCGGGGCCTGCCTGCAGAAGGCCGTGGCCTGGGTGTCCAACACCCCGGTGGGCACCGGCGGATCGGCGCACCGCGGCGGTCGCGTCAGCGGCTATGTCGATCACGGCCACCACGCCGCCTTCCGCATCGACAGCTTCCGGCGCGTCGGCGGCTACGACGAGACCTACAGCCACAACGAGGACGCCGAGTATGACTGCCGCCTGCGCGGCGTCGGCGGGCGCATCTTCCTCGACGCCGAGATCCGCCAGGAATACTTCCCGCGCGACACCCTGCGCGGCATGTGGAAGCAGTATTTCAACTACGGCGTCGGCCGCTCGCGGACGGTGCGCCGGCATCCGACCTCGATCCGCCTGCGGCAGCTGGCCCTGCCGGTCCACTTGGTGTTCGCGACGCTTTCGCTGATCGCGGGCGTGGCGATCCATCCGGTGCTGGCCGCCTGGCCGGTGCTCTACACCGCCATCCTGGCCGCTACCGGCGTCATGCTGGCGCTGAAGCACCGCTCGATCTGCGGCCTGCTGGCGGCGCCGGCGGCCTTCGTGATGCATACCGCCTGGTCGCTCGGCTTCCTGTGGGGCTTCGTCAAGGTTCGCGAGACGCGCTGGACCGCGCCCGCGGTCGAGGGCGAGGAGAGCGTGGCGGCGTCGTGTGCCGCATGACGGAGCGGCCTCTTTCCGCTCTGCTGCTTGATCCCTCCCTGTTCACCGCGCCCTACGACACGGGACTTTCGGAAGGCCTGGAAGCCGCGGGCGTGGCGCAGACCTGGGCCGTGCGGCCCGAGCGCGCCGGTGAAGCCGCGTTCCGGCCCGCCGGCGAGGCCTCGCCGATCTTCTACCGCCGCTTCGATCGGCCGGACTTTCTGCCCAAGCCCCTGCGGGCGCCGGCCAAGGCCCTGTCGCATCTGGCCGGACTGCTGCGCGTGCTGATCACGGCGCGCCGGTTCGACGTCATCCATTTCCAGTGGACGGTGCTGCCCCTGGCCGACGCCGCGGCCATCTGGCTGCTGAAGCGCGCCCGGCCGGTGGTGGTGACGGTGCACGACACCAACCCGTTCAACGGCGAGAAGATCTCGTTCTTCCAGAACCTGGGTTTCGACCTGCCGATCCGGCTGGCCGACAAGGTCATCGTCCACACCCAGTCGGCCCGGCGCACGCTCGAGGCGCGGGGCCTCGCGCCTGACCGCGTCGCCGTCGTCGAGCACGGCCCCCTGCCGGTCGGCGCGCCGCCGCCGGCCGTGTCGCCGCGTCTGGACGACGGCCGCTGGGTCTTCGTGCTGTTCGGCCAGATCAAGCCCTACAAGGGGCTGGACATCCTGGTCGAGGCCGTCGGACGCGCGGCCGCCGACCTCCGCGGCAAGGCCCGCTTCGTCGTCGCCGGCGCCGCGCACATGGACATGCAGCCGATCACCGACGCCATCGCGCGCCACGGCGTTGAAGATCTGGTGGAGCTGCGCCTGGGCCGGCTGAGCGAAGCCGAGATGGCCTCGCTGTTCGAGGAGGCCGACTGCTTCCTGTTCCCGTATCGGGCCATCGACGCCAGCGGCGTCTATTACATGACCCGGTCGTTCAACAAGTGGATGATCGCCAGCCGTGTTGGCGTCTTCGCCGAGGCCATGGAAGACGGCCGTGCGGGCGTGCTGACGCCGCCCGAGGACGTCGAGGCCCTGGCCGGAGCGATCGTGCAGGCGGCCAACGACCGCTCGGTTCCGACGGCCGACGCCGAGGATAGTTCCTGGCGGGGCATTGGCGAGACGACGCGGGCGCTCTACGAAGCCCTCCTCGCTGCGCGTGGGGCGCGATGACCAGCCGTCGCGATCCCGCCAGCCTAGCAGGAGGTCCGTCGTCATGTCGCTGATCACGATGGATGCGCCGTCGCCTCGCGTGGCCGCCCGGCCCGCGGCGCCGGCCGGCGCGCCTTCGCGCAACGCCAAGGGCGTGGTCACGGCGGTTTTCGTCTCGATCCTGTTCCTGGCCAATCTCGGCCTGACGGTCGGCGGGTTTCCGCTGAAGTTCAGCCTGGTGGCGATCTACGTCCTGGCCGCATACGGCCTGTGGACGCGCAACTTCATCGTCAGCCTGCCGTCGGTGGCGTTCTACGGCGTGCTGGCGACGGCCGCCTGGGTGTCGACCGCGATCAATCCCGAGGCGTCGGCGGGATCGCTGTCGCTGCTGCTGGTGCTCTACGCGCCGTTCGTCCTGCGGCTTCATCCGCGGATCAACGCCCGCCAGTGGATGGAATTCTGCCTGCGCCGCTATGGCGACCTGGCGATGATTCTGGCCTTCGCGGGCATGCTGCAGTTCATGCTGCAGTTCGCCATCCACGCCCCGTGGCTGTTCGACATCAAGCAGCTGCTGCCCGAATTCCTGCGGGCGGGCGGCAACTACAACACCGTGATCGCCGCCGGCGGCGTGATGAAGTCGAACGGCTTCTTCCTGCGCGAGCCGTCCAGCTTCTCGGCGCTGATCGCCATCGCCCTGCTGATCGAGCTGGTCTATTTCAAGCGCCTGCAACGGCTGGGCGTGTTCGCCCTGGCCATGGCCCTGTCCTATTCGGGCACGGGCATCCTGATCCTGCTGCTGGGCCTGATCGCGCCCACCGGCGTGAAGGCGATGGGCCGGGCCTTCGTGGTGCTGGGCGCGGCGTTCGTGTTCTTCCTGCTGTTCGCCGACGCGCTGAACCTGTGGTTCTTCCTGGGCCGCCTGAACGAATTCTCGACCGTCGGCACCAGCGGCTACGCCCGCTTCGTCGCGCCGGTGAACCTGCTGAAGACCGGTTTTTACTATCCGGAGTGGGCCAAGCTGTTGGGCCATGGGCCGGGCACGATCGACCGGGCCATCGTCTTCGCCAACGTCAAGTTCGAGATCTTCGACCCCACCTGGGCCAAGCTGATCTACGAATACGGGCTGGTCGGGTCGGGCGCGATCCTGCTGTTCCTGCTGGCGACGTTCGCGGGCAGGGCGCTTTCCCCATCGATCCGCCTGGCCCTGCTCTATGCGTGGCTGGCGTCGGGCGGTCTGCTGCTGCAATCGGACTTCTGCGCCCTGCTGCTGCTGATCGTGGTGCTCTGCCCGTCCGTCGCGGCGTTCAAGGCCGCGAATCCAAAACCGGCGCCCGCCGTTCCCCGGTGGTCGCAGCGAGGTGTGTCATGACCCAGGCAAGCCCGTCCGTCGCCGTCGTCATCACCTGCTACAACTACGAGCGCTATGTCGCCGCGGCGATCGACAGCGTGCTGTCGCAAAGCCGTCCGGCGGCCGAGATCATCGTCATCGACGACGGCTCGACCGACAATTCGGCCGAGGTGATCCGCGCCTATGGCGACAAGGTGATCCCGGTCATCCAGGCCAACACCGGCAAGGTGGCGGCGGTGAACATCGGCTATGCCCGCTCGAGCGCCGACATCGTGCTGTTCCTCGACGCCGACGACCTGCTGCTGGACGGCGCGCTCGAGGCGATCCTCGACGCCTGGACCCCCGAAACGGTCAAGGCGCAGTTCGAGCTGGAGATCATCGACGGCGCCGGCGAGCAGCTGGGCCGGCGCTTCTGCAACTTCCCGCAGCCCTACGGTCCGGGCGAGGTGCGCGCCGCCTTCGAGCGCACGGGCACCTATCTGTGGCCGGTCACCTCGGGCAACGCCTATGCGCGGAGCTTCCTGGACAAGCTGCTGCCGATGACGCCGCCGGTGTCGCAGGACGGGGTGCTCAACACCCTGGCCCCGCTCTATGGCGAGGTGGCGACCATCGCCCGCCCGCTGGGCCAGTATCGCCTGCACGGCCAGAACCGCAGCCGCCAGGACGCCAAGGGCAAGGCCAAGCGCCATCCGGACTTTGGCCGGCGCATCGCCTTCCGCGCGGCCGAGTTCGACATCCTGCGCGACCACGCCCAGGCGCTGGGGGCTGCTCTGCCGGCCGGCGACCTGCTCGACAGCGAACTGGTCTTCGTCAACTACCGCCTGATGGCGCGCAAGCTCGACGACGCCTATCCGGGCCAGGAGCGCGAGAGCGTCGCTGGGCTGTGGCGCACGGCGATCGGCCTGGTGGCCGCCCAGCCGGCCAGCGCCAAGTCGAAGCTCGCCAATTTCGCCTGGCTGACTCTGCTGCTGGCCTGCCCCAAGGGGCTGGCCCGGCCGCTGATCAACCTGCGCTTCAACCGCTCGGAAGTCCTCGCACCGCTCCGCAACGCGCTCTCGCGTCTTCGCGGCGGCCCTACGAGCGCCGCTCCCATTACCCAGTGACCAGACCCAGTGACCGGGGCGCGGCCGCGAGCCGCGCGCCCGGCACGATCGAGGACATCATGGCCGTCGACCGCGCGACAGCGTCGAAATCCGCATTCTGGAGCGCGCTGGAGAACGGCGGGCTTTCGCTTGTCTCGTTCGCTTCGCTGATCATCTATTCGCGGCTGCTGCCGCCGGCGCAGTTTGGCCTGTTCGCCATGGTCCTGGCCGTCGTCGAACTGATCGGCATCCTGTCGAACATGTCGTTCCACGACGCCCTGGTGCAGCGCAAGGACATCACCGAGCGCCATTTCGACACCGCCTTCACCGCCTCGATGGGCATCTGCGTGCTGCTGACCGCCGGCTGCTGGGCGATCGGGCCGCTGTTCAGCCAGCTGACGCACGAGCCCGAGGCCGGCAAGATCCTGGGCTGGATGAGCCTGAGCTTCCTGGCGGCCGGCGCGACCTCGACCCTGGTGGCCCGCCAGCGGCGCGAGTTCGGCTTCAAGGCCCTGGCGCTACGCTCCTTCGCCGGACGTCTGAGCGGCGCGGCGGTGGGCATCGCCATCGCCTTCATGGGGGCGGGCGTCTGGGCCCTGGTCGCCCAGCAGCTGCTGATGGTCTATCTCGGCTCGGCGGTGCTGTGGATCGCCAGCAAGGACCGCCCGCGCTTCCGGTTCGGCCTGGTCGAGTTCAAGCAGCTGACGGCGTTCGGCGCGCTGTCGGTCAGCGCGCTGTTCGTCAACTTCGCCATCAAGCGGATGTTCGTCTTCTTCGCCGGCATCTATCTGGGCGCGGGCACGGCGGGTTTCGTGAACCTGGCCTTCCGGACCATCGACACCTTCTGGTCGATCTCGGCCACCGCCCTGCAGCAGGTCACCCTGCCGATGATGTCGCGGCTGCAGAGCGACCTGCCGCGCCTGCGCCGCGCCTACGGCCTGGCCGTGGGCCTGGCCTGCACGGTGATGTACGCCGGCTTCGTGGGCCTGGGCGTCACCGCGCCCGAGGTGGTGGAGCTGCTGTTCGGGCGCCAGTGGATCGCCGCCGCGCCCTATGTCACCGCCCTGGGCTTCCTGGTGCTGCTGCAGGCCCCGCGCCTGTTCATCATCCCGATCCTGACCGCCATGGGTCGGCCGCACATGGTCATGATGGGCTATGCGGTGGGCCTGAGCTGGCTGATCGCCGCCATCTTCGTGACCCACCTTTCCTCCGCCAGCGTGGCGGTGGCGGTGTGGGTGAGCTGCGAGTTCATCTACGCGCCGCTGTTCGGCGGCATGCTCAAGCGCGCGACCGGCCTGACCTTCAAGGACCAGTTCGTGCAGATCCGGGCGCCGCTGGCGGCCGCCCTGGTCATGGCCGGGGCGGTGTATGGCCTGCGCCTGATCCTCCCCGACAGCCTGCCGGCCGTGGTCCGCGCCCTCGCCCTCGTCCCCGCCGGAGCGGTGGCTTTCGCGGGTGTATTGTTCGTGCTAGATCGCGCGCTGGTTAAGGAGCTGGTCGATTTCGGCCTGAGCTTCGTCAGACGTCGCGTTGCGGCCAGCGCCTAGCCAGCGCAGCCGGAAGCACTGCCCGGGGGGGCAAGTTGTACAATTTGAGTAAAGTCTCGGTAGTGATACCGAACTACAACTATGCCGAGTTTGTCGGCGCTGCGATCGAGAGCGCCCTGGCGCTGGACTGGCCTGATGTAGAAGTGATCGTCGTTGACGACGGTTCGACCGACCATTCGAAGGATGTGATCGGTCGCTACGAGAACCGGATCACCGCCATCTATCGCGAGAACGGCGGCCAGGTCGCCGCCACCAACGACGGCTATGCGGTCAGCAGCGGCGGTCTGGTGGTGTTCCTGGACTCCGACGACCTCGTCGCCCCGGACCTGATCAAGGAAGTCTTCCCCCTGGTCACCGAGAAGGTGAGCAAGGTGCAGGTCCAGATGGAGTCGATCGACTTCCACGGCAGGCCGCTTTCGAACGTGTTCCCGAAGTACGGCGCCAGCCTGGATCCGGCCAAGATCCGCAGGTGGGCCGGGTTCGCCGGTTCCTATCCGACGCCGCCGGGATCGGGGAACGTCTATACCCGCCAGTTCCTGGACAAACTGTTCCCGCTCGACGCGGCGATGGACTTCGCCCCCGACAGCCACACCCTGTCGACCGCGCCGTTCCTGGGCGACGTGGTGACGCTGGCCAAGCCGCTGGTCTCCTACCGGGTGCACGGCCGCAACATGGGCGCGATGGCCGAACTCCACGAGGCGCGCTTCAGCAAGGAGGTCGGGCGCTCGATCACCCGGTCGCGGTTCAGCGCCAGTCTGGCCAGGCAGAACGGCGTGGCCGTGCGTCCCGACGCGTTCCGCCGCAGCCTCAACGTCTGTTCGCTGCGGGCCTCCAGTCTGGTCCTGACGCCGAGCCGGCATCCCCTGGAGGGCGACAATCGCCTGGTGGTGCTGCGCGACCTGATGCGGTCCGTGGTGACGCCCCAGGGCAATTCGGCGAAGGCCCAGCTGGCGCTGTTCCTGTGGGTCCTGGCGATCGCCGCCGCGCCCCGGCGGATGTCGCGTATGCTGATCCTCTGGCGCTATGTGCCGGTGTCGCGCCCGCGGCTGATGCGCCGGGTGATCTCGCGCATCTGATCCGTCGCCGACCGGGCAGGGGGCGTCGCCGCGGATGCGTGGGCGGCGACGCGACGCCTGCATCGGTTAACTGAGATGCTGGTCAAAACTTCGGCGGTTCGCTTCATCGATCTGCCGCGTTCGCGCGCTATTCTTGTGGAGGAAAAATAATAACACCATCATGAAGAACCGAAGGCGCATTCGTGCGTTGCCGGTTACGGTGAAGCTGACGTCCATCAGAAGGCGTAGTCTTCACTGAAAAAGGAGGAAGCGTCGACTTCGGCGCAATCGCCATTGTTTTGACCCGGTTTGTCCTCTAACGGGGCTTTTCGCAGGGTCTGCAGGGGTGATGCGTGGCCGTGATGTCCAGCCAGGTTGTGCAGTGTGAGTATGTTGCAGCTGGAGATCGTTGAAATGACTGGCGAAAAGCTTCTCAAAGTCTCGGTCGTCATCCCCAACTACAACTACGAATCCTTCGTTGGCGCGGCCATCGAAAGCGCCCTGGCCCTGGATTGGCCGGACGTGGAGATCATCGTGGTGGACGACGGGTCTACCGACGGCTCGCGCCAGGTGATCGAGCGCTATGCCGATCGGGTGACGCCCGTCTTCAAGGAGAACGGCGGCCCGGCCACGGCCTGCAACGCCGGCTACGCCCTGGCGACCGGCGACCTGATCATCTTCCTCGACTCCGACGACCTGGTCGATCCGTCGCTGATCCGCGAGGTGGCGGCCGTCCTGACGCCGCAGACCAGCAAGGTCCAGGTGCAGATGCAGACCGTCGACGCCGAGGCAAAGCCCCTGGGGAACGTGTTTCCGAAATACGGCGCCAAGCCCACGCCCGGCCAGATCCGGCAATGGGCGGCCTCCGCGGGCTCCTATCCGACCCCGCCGGGATCGGGCAACGTCTACACCCGCCGCTTCCTCGACCAGCTGTTCCCGCTCGACCTGACCATGGATCGGGCGACCGACAGCTATTTCCTCTCCACCGCGCCGTTCCTGGGCGAGGTGGTGACGATCGCCAAGCCGCTGGTCTCCTACCGCGTGCACGGCAAGAACATCGCCGCGATGGCGTCGCTGAACGTGTCGCGCTTCAGCAACGAGGTGCGGCGGGCGGTCAAGCGCTCGGCGTTCAGCGCGGGCGTGGCCCAGCGCAGCGGCGTCGCCGTGCGTCCGCAGGCCTTCCGCGGCAGCCTCAATGTCTGCGCCCTGCGCGCGTCGAGCCTGGCCCTGACGCCGGGCGATCACCCGATCGAGGGCGACAGCCGCCTGAAGCTGATCGGCGACGCGGTGGGGGCGGTCTTGCGTCCGCAGGGTAATTCGAGCGCGGCCCAGGCCGTCCTGTTCTTCTGGGTGCTGGCGATCGCGGCGACGCCGCGGGCCTTGGCCACGCGGCTGATCCAGTGGCGCTACGTGCCGGCGGCGCGCCCCGCTTTCCTGAAGCGGGCCGTGGCGAGGGTCTAGACAAGAGGGCGTCCGGTCGCCTGACGGCCTTGCCGTTGAGGGCTGCGGTCGGCGGGGACGTCAAGGCATATGAGCGCGCGGTCGCCGCGCGCCTTCCGAGCGTATGAGAGTAGAGGTGGGTAGATGACGGACGCGGTGACGGCGGGAGGCAGGCCCGCGCCAAGGGTCCGCCTCGGCGAGACCACCTCGGCGTTTCTGGACCTAGCGCGCGGTCTCGCCGCCAGCCTGGTCGTGTTGGCCCACACGCGCCTGGTCTTCCATCTGTCCTGGCCGATCCAGGAACTCGGCGGCTACTGCGTGGTCGTGTTCTTCCTGCTCAGCGGCATGCTGATCTTCACCTCGCTGCTCAACCACCTGCGGTCGGGCGAGGAGCGTTTCGCCGACTTCCTGGCCGATCGGATCGCGCGGATCTTCACCCCGCTCGTGCCCGTGCTGGTTCTGGCGGTGCTGGCCAACTTCTTCCTGATCGACGGGCGCTGGGGACAGCGCGGCGTGAACGAGGGCGTGGCCGCCTTCTTCGGCAACCTGTTCCTGCTCAACGACTATCCGCTGTTCCAGGCGGCGTCGAAGTTCGTGAACGTCTGGCCCTACTATGTGCGCTCGTACAACGCCGCCGAGCCGCTGTGGACGGTGGCCATCGAGTTCTGGATCTATGTCGTCGCGGGCCTGTTCGCGTTCCTGGTGGTCGCCCGCCAGCGTATCAACTGGCTGACCGCCGCCGTCGCCGCGGGCCTGGCCCTGCCGGTCTTCGTCTGGAACCTGTTCGCGGGCGGCGGTTCGGGGCTCAGCCTGACCTGGATGATCGGCGCCGCTTTCGGCGCGCTGTGGGCGGCGATGGCGGGGCGCGAATACAGCCGCCGCTTCTTCGCCAGCCTGTTCGTCGTCGGGGCCCTGGGCGTCGCCGGCAAGATGCTCGACAAGTCGAACCTCGCCTACAGCACTCAGACGGCCACCTTCATGGCTATGATGTTGTTTGGATTTGCGTTTTCGGTAGATATCAAAGGTGTGTCACTTTTTGTGCTCAAAAAGGTGGCGCATTTCTTCTCGTCTTATTCCTACAGCTTGTACTTGGTTCACAACATCGTGCTTGTTGTGGTCTTCGAATCCAAAATTGCTACGCTTGTTCCTTCGTATGTCCTGGCGATAATCGCGGCTCACTTGGTTGCTTCCGTAATTTACTTCCTGTTCGAGCGTCACCATAAGAAAGTGTCGAAGGCTATACGCCCTGCGTTGCAATATTTGCTGCAACGCCCCGCTCGGAAATTTGCGGAAACGGCTCCTGGTGCGATCGCCGCGATGGAGGCCCTCGATGAAAACCGCAACACGGCGCTGGCTGGCGCCGATCCTGGCGGCGACGATGCTCTCGGCGCCGCCCGCCGCCCTGGCGAGCGGCTGGAAGCTGGTATTTGAGGACAATTTCGACGGGTCGGCCCTGGACCGCAGCGTCTGGGCCACCCGCTACATCTACGGCAACGAAAAGCAGGACAAGCTCAACGACGAGGTCCAGCGCTACCGCGACAACGACAACCATGTCGTCAAGGACGGGGTGCTGGATCTGGTCGCCCGTAAGACCGGGGAGGGGGCCTACGAGTCGGGCATGATCCGCTCGCTGCAGACCTTCTATTACGGCTACTACGAAGCGCGGGTGAAGCTGCCGAAGGGCAAGGGCATCTGGCCGGCCTTCTGGCTCAATTCCGACTACGACGCCTCCGGCGCCCTCAGCTGGCCGCCCGAGATCGACATCATGGAATATGTGGTCAACGGCGGCGAGGACCTGCCGAACATGGTGCACTCGGCCGCCGTGGACACCCCGCGCGGCTCGGCCGTGACCTATTACGAGACCCATCCGGAATATAACACCAAGCTGAAGTCCTTCGTCGGCACGGAGGATCTCAGCGACGGCTGGCGCGTGTTCGGGCTGGTGTGGACGCCGACCGACTACACCGTGCTGCTGGACGGCAAGGTGCTCTATCGCCGGCCCTATGCCTGGCTGAACAAGTCTGGCGTGCTGGCCGCGCCGGCTCACGTGCTGCTCAACTTCGCGATCGGCGGCAGCTGGGCGGGACGCTACGGGATCGACGACTCCTATTTCCCGCAGGCCCTCAGCATCGACTATGTGCGGGTCTGCCAGTTCAGCGAGGCGTCCGACGCCGGGGCGCGTTGCGGCGGCAGCGCCTATACCCCGAACCCGGCGGACTATCGCTACAGCGCGCCCGGCGACATGGATCGCGCGGTGTTCGGCGCGGCCGCCATCGGCGACGCCGAAAGCGGCGGCTCGGTGTCGCTGCCGGCCGGCGTCGCGTCCGTGAAGGTGACGTCCCGTCTGCGCGCGCCCTCGGGCGTCGCCGCGACCCAGAACCTCTATTCGGTCATCAAGGCCAATGGCAGCGGGACGGTGCTGTCCGAGCAGACCACGCCGCTGGACGGCTACGACAACGGCGAGATGCGCACCGTCGTGCACGAGATGCCGCTGCCCGCGACGGTCAAGCCGGGCTCCTATCGCCTCGTCGAGGCGATCGTCGGCAAGACGCCGCCGGCCGGGGCCTCCACGCCCCTGAAGGCGCCGGTGCTGTGCGGCGGCGCCAAGACGCGGACCCTGACCTGCGACACCACCCAGGTGACGGTCACGACAGCGAGCTACTAGAGCATCCGTCCTGACGGCGTCAGAACGGCTGCTCTAGTCTTTTGTTTGGGCGCATTTTCTGACGACGAACCGGTATCCACTTCGTCGGAAAATGCTCTCGCCGCGGTCGCGCGCCGGGTCAGACGAAGGTCTGGCCCGTGGCGGCGGCCCAACGGTCGACGCCGCGCGAGAAGCCGTTCTCGGGGAACAGCTTGTTGTCCACCGCCCAGCCCGGGAAGACGTGGGTGGAGCGGACCAGCTTGGTCACGCGGTCGGGGTGGATGCCGATGCCTACGCCGTTCAGCGTCGACAGGCCCTTGGCCGCCGCCATCACCACGCCCTGCGGCACGTCGATGAGCTTGGCCTTCGGGAAGTAGCGTTCCTGCAGGGTGGTGACGATGTTCTCGAGCGTCGGGCACTCGGGATAGCTGCCGTTCAGCGTGATCAGGGGCTGGCCCTGGCCGCCGGCCGTCAGCACCAGGTCGAGCAGGTCCTCGACATAGATGCACGACTTGACGGTGTCGCGCCGGCCCGGGAACACGAACACGCCCTTCTTCAGCAGGCCGGCCATGCGGGCGAAGTTGCCGCCCTCGCCGGCGCCGAACACCACGGCCGGGCGCACGACCACCAGCGAGCGGCCCGTGCCCTGGCCCAGCCAGGCGCGGTGGATCTTCTCGGCCATCAGCTTGGACTTGCCATAGGCCGAGACGGGATCGGGCGCGCTGGTCTCGGTCTTGCGCTCCTCGGAGGGGCCGTAGATCGAGATCGAGCTGGTGAAGGTGATGTGCTTGACGCCGTCACGCTCGGCCAGGCGCACCACTTCCAGGGCGCCGTTGACGTTGGTGTCGTAATATTCGTGGTCGGGGTGGCCCGGCGTGGTGTGCACGGCCGCCAGGTTGAAGATCTCGTCGATCTTCGGAAGCTCGGCCGCGCCCAGATCGCGCACGTCGCCGACGACGTAGGTGACGCCCGGCAAGGTCTCGCGCTGGGGTTTGAGGTCCAGGCCGATCACCTCGGCGCCTGCGGCCGCCAGGCGGCGCGTCAGGTGCGTGCCGATGAAGCCGGACGAACCGGTGACGAGGACGCGACGGCCAGCCATCCGTCCCAGATCGATCTGGTCAGTCACATTGTCGGTCATGTCGATGTCTCGATACGCTCGGGGAGGAGCTTTCGCACTGGGCCCTAATTAGCCTATCTCGCGCGAATGGGGCGACTAGAAATCGCCCTCGCGTCAGGACTTTTTCTGGAATTGCTGAGCTTTTGTGCGCTTCTGGGAAGAGCAATCGGCCTGTTAAGGCTGCGCTATTCTGCGCCTTGCTGTGGAAAAGCGCGCCGCGTGGCGAAAAATTTTTCGATTTACGTATAAAGCCGTCGCAATTGCGCCTAACGGTGAGGGCTCATGCCCTGCCGTTTAATGTGTGTGTGGTGGCCCATGTCGAATACGGTCGAGAATCGCCTCCAGCATCTGGATGGCTGGCGAGGACTCGCGATCCTGAGCGTCCTGGTCGGTCATTTCGTGACCAGCAAGTGGCTCAATCTCGGACGCTTCGGCGTCGAACTGTTCTTCGTGCTCAGCGGCCGGCTGATGGCCGAGATCCTGTTCGTCAAGCAGGTTCCGCTGGCCAGCTTCTTCCCGCGTCGCATCTCACGGGTCTATCCGGCGCTGCTGGTGTTCTGCACGGTCATGCTGCTGATCGCGCCGCTGCTGAACGGGCAGGGGCCTGACCTCAAGCAGTATCTGAGCGCCATCACCTTCACCGCCAACTACGCCGATAGCCTGGTCGGACGTAGTCCGGCGCTCGATCACATCTGGTCGCTGTGCGTCGAGGAGCACATGTACGTGCTGCTGGGTCTGGTGGCCCTGTGGAGCCGCAGCCGGGGCGGCGACGTTCCGGTGGCGACGATCTGCTTTGGCCTGGCGCTGGCGGCGATGGCCAACGGCCTGCTGCAGACCCTGGCCGGCGGCAGCTATTTCGAGGTCTATTGGCGCAGCGACGTGCGCGGCGCCTCGATCCTGCTGGCGGCGGCCTTCTACCTGAAGCTTCGCGAGGAGCCGACCGGCCTGCTGGCCTCGCCCTGGGCGGCGCTGGTGCTCGGCGCCCTGGGCCTGGCCTTCAGCTTCGACAAGGTTCCCGACCCGGTGAAGTACAGCCTGGGCACCGCCTGCGTGGCGCTGAGCCTGTGCCTGGCGCACCGCCTGCCCGCCGTGCTGCTGAACCTGCTGCAGCATCCGATCCTGATCCGGACGGGCCTCTATTCCTATTCGCTCTATCTGTGGCAGCAGCCGTTCTACAAGGCGGGGCACAATGTCTTCGGCAAGCTGGCCCTGCTGCCGATCGCCATCGTCGTGGCCCTGGTCAGCTTCTATTTGATCGAGCAGCCCGCGCGCCGCTTCCTCAACGGCCTGCTGGAGCGCCGCCTCAAGCCCGCGCCGGCCGCCGGCTGACATGGTCCGCGCGGCGGCGTGAGAGCGCCGTCGCGCAGGAGGCCCGCGACGAGGTTTTCGAAGAAGGGGAGAGGGTGGAGGCCCGGCCCGGAATCGAACCGGGGTGCACGGATTTGCAGTCCGCTGCGTCACCACTCCGCCACCGGGCCACCGGGTCGACACAAGCTGCGTCGGCGAAGAGGGCGGATGGCTATCAGACGGCGGCCGCGCTCGCAATGGCCAACTTCGCTTCGTCCCCAGCGATCACTTCCGGCGTGACGGTTTGAGCGCGAGGCCAACGCTCAGCGGGGTTCCTTGGCTCGTGTCAGGTGCAGACCGGCGATCAGGGCCAGGGTGACCAGCGCCAGGCCGCCGGCCAGCCAGACGGCCGGTCGCACGTCGTGCGCGCCGACGATCAGGGCCGCTAGCAGCGGTCCGGTCGCGCAGCCCAGCAGGCTGGCGCCGGGACCCAGCAGGGCGGCGCGCCGGCTGGGGTCGGCCTCGATCGCCAGCGGGGTCAGGAACGGCGAGGCGAACAGCCAGGCGAAGCCGAACAGGCCCGAGGCGGCCAGGAAGGCCGGGGCCGGCGGCAGGGCGGCGAACACCAGCAGGCAGGCGGCCGCCGCGATCACGCCGACGGCCAGCGACACGAACCACGACACCCGTCCCGCCAGCGCCGTCGCCGCCGAGCCTCCGGCCACCTGGGCGGCCAGCGAGATCGAGAAAGCCAGCCCCGCCACCTTCGGCGCGTGTCCGGCCTGGCGCGACAGCGGCTCGGCGTAGATCCACAGGGCGAGGATGAAGGCCTGGAAGCAGAACACCGCCAGCAGGGCGACCCAGCCGCGCGGGCTGGGCAGGCCTCCCTTCAAGGCGTTCGGGGGGGCGTCGTCGGACTGGGGCAGGGCGGTCCAGGCGCGCGGGGCCAGGAAGCCCGCCGCCACGGCCGATACAGCCAGGCCCGTCAGCACGACGAAGCCGCCATCCGGTCCGAAGCGGTCGATGACCAGGGCGCTCAAGGTCGCCACCACGGCCAGCTGGATCAGGGTCTGGACGGTCAGGTAGATTCCCGACCAGCGATCAGGGCGCGGCGAGCGCACGATCATGCCGGTCACCACCCAGATCAGCGCCCCGGCCGGCAGGCCCGCCAGGGCGCGGACCAGCACCAGCAGCCCGCCGTCCACCTGCGTCGAGGCCAGGTTCAGCGCCGCCAGGAAGCAGCCGCAGGCGATCGCCGCCGGTCTGAGACGGTTCGCGCCGAAGGCCGGGCCGAGCAGCGCCGCCCCGACCCCCATCGCCGCCAGTTCGGCCATGCCGGCCAGGCCGATCTCCATGGCGCTGAGCCGTCCGGCCGCCTCCAGCCCGCCCAGCAGCAGCGGCCCGACGCCGGGAAACAGCACGCCGACGACGCCGATCCACAGCACCGCCAGCCGCTGCGCGAGACTTGGCGGCGGGCCTATCCAGCCGGGCGACTCCAAGGCCTCGCCGCTCAATAGCGGGCCCGCAGATAGGCGCCGTAGGTGCGCGGCGGTCCCATGCTGAAGGCGTCGAAGCCCAGGCCCTCGATGGCGGTGATGTCGAGGATGTTGGTCTCGTCGAACAGGTTCTTGCCCCACACGCCCACTTCGTAGCGACCGCCGTCCAGCTTCCAGCCGACCTGGCCGTTGACGAAGGTGCGGGCCTCGTCGCTCAGCCGCTCGGTGTTGGCGGTGTCGAAATAGACCTTGGAGCGGTGGGTGAAGTCCAGCTGGCCGGTGAAGTCGCCGATCGGCAGCGGGTGCTCGTAGCGGACGGCGCCGTTGAAGCTGAGCTTCGGGGCCGAGGGCAGGCGGTTGCCGGAATAGTCGTCGCCCACCGAGACGAAGTCCTCGTACTCGGCGTGCAGCAGCGCCGCGCCTAGCGTCAGCGACAGGCCCCGCGCCGGCCGGGCCTCGACCTCGGCCTCGGCGCCGTAGACCCGGGCGGCAGAGGCGTTGGTGAAGTACTGCACGGTCAGCAGGCCGCGCTGGATGGTCGTGTAGACCTGCAGGTCCTTGTAGTCATAGTAGAACGCAGCCGCGTTCAGGCGCAGGCGGCGGTCGAGGAACTCGCTCTTGGCCCCGACCTCGAAGGCGTCGACGGTCTCGTCGGAATAGGGTTCGAGGTCGGCCTCGTCGGCGGTCTGGCCGGTGAAGAAGCCGCCGCTCTTGTAGCCGCGATTGTAGGTCGCATAGAGGTTGGCGTCATCGGTCAGGGCGTAGCGCAGGCCAAGGCGGCCCGACAGCGACTTGAAGCTCTTGTCGCCGTCATGGACGAACAGAGTCACGAGGCCGTAGTCGACGTCGCTGACATAGTGGATGCTCTTGTCGTCGACCGAATAGCGCAGGCCGCCGGTGAAGGTCAGGCGCTCGGTCAGGTCGTAGTCGAACTGTCCGAACACCGCCCAGCTGCGCGACTTCAGGGTCAGGGGCCAGCCGAACACACCGATGCTGGCGGCCGGATCCATGCCGGTCGGGTTGTCGGGCGTCGGATTGCGCAGGTCGGCCAGCACGTCGTAGTGGCTGTCGTTGGAAAGGTCGTCCTTGGCCCAGTAGAGGCCGGTCACCCAGCGCAGCGGACCCTCGCCGTTGGACTGCAGGCGGAACTCCTGGCTGGCCGTTTCCTGCAGGGCGATGTAGCGGGCGCTGATCACCTGCAGCGGGTTGGCGTCGGTGTCCTCCCAGTCGTCGCGGGCGGCGCGCTGGTAGCTGGTCACCGAGTAGAGGGTCATGTCGCCCAGGTCGTAGGAGACGTTGGCCGTCGCCCCGAACAGCTTGACGATGTCCTTGCCCTCGAACCGGTAGTCGCCCTCGTAAAGGTTGCCGCTGGTGTTGGCGTAGCCCAGCGCGTTGGTGCACTGGCCCGAGGTGTAGAAGCCGGCCTTGCAGAAGCCGTCGGCGCCGGTCGCTTCGGCCGTCTGCGGCAGGATCGAGCGATTGTAGGTCCAGATCGAGCCGCCGCGCGACTGGTTCAGGCTCAGCGACAGGTCGGCGGTCAGCTTGTCGTCGGGCTTCCAGCGCAGGGCCGCGCGCAGCGCCCAGCGGTTGGCGTCGTTGCCCTTGTTCCCGGTCAGCCGGTTGGTCGTGTAGCCGTCGTTCTTGTCGTAGAGGCCGCTGATCCGGAAGAAGAGCGTGTCGTCGATGATCGGTCCGCCGAAGCCGCCCTGGGCGTTGACGGCGTTGAACCGGCCGTACTCGACGGCGATGTCGCCGCCCGGCGTGCTCGACGGCTTCTTGGTGACGATGTTGATCGCCCCGCCGGTGGTGTTGCGGCCATAGAGCGTGCCCTGCGGTCCGCGCAGCACCTCGACCTGCTCCAGGTCGTAGAAGCCGGCCAGTTGGGCGAGCGGGGAGGCGATATAGACCCCGTCGACATAGACGCCGACGGCGCTGGCCGTGCCCGGGTTGAAGTCGTTGACGCCGATGCCGCGAATGAACATCCGCGGATTGGCGGCGTTGTCGTCGGTCTTGATCTGCAGGCCGGGCGCCAGGCCCGACAGGGCGAGCACGTCGCTGACCCTCTGGTCCTGCAACTGCTTGCCGGTCATGGCGGTCACCGAGACCGGCACGTCCTGCAGGTTCTCGGCCCGTTTCTGAGCCGTGACGACGATCTCGTCGAGTGCGACCGGCGCGGCTTCACTTGCCGTCTGGGCCCGAGATGAGGTCGCGACCGCCATCAAGGCGACAGTCGCGACCCCGGCGAACACTTGCAGCTTGCGCACTACAACCCCCCGCATGTCCGTACGAGGAGGATGCTAGCTATAACTATCGTTTTGGCAAGCGCCGTTCGACGAGTCGGGTTCGGCTATTTGTTTCCTGCCTTCGCCAGGGCGGCCGACACCTCGGCGCGGGCCATGTCGATGTCGAAGCGGAAGGCGGCCGAGCGGTGCTCGGCGGCGTAGATCACAGCCCCCGCCTGCAGGCCGGCCTCGGTGGCGCTGACCGTGTGCGAGCCGCAGATCCAGCGGCTCTCGGCATATTCCCGGCCGCGCGCGTAGAGGGCGTCGGCGCGCGAGGGGGCGACCTCGGCCAGGATCATCGCCACGTGCTCGCCATGGGCCGAGTGGCCGGACGGATAGTCGGGATTGCCGGCCAGGTGGTCGGTCTTCGCTTCGCAGACCGGCGCCGTGTCCTTGCCGATATAGGGGCGCTTGGTCCCCCAGAAGGTCTTGGCGGTTCCCACCACGGAGCGGTCGTCGCCGGCCCGTTCGAGCAGGGCGGCCAGGATCGGGGCGTCCTGCGGCGTCAGGCGCACGCCGAGCGCGTCGGCGAAGTGGTCGAACATCGAGCCCTTGACGTCGGCGGTCGCCAGCGCCCAGCGCGGGGTGTCCTTCAGGGCGCGGCTGGCGTCGAAGATCGCGGCGTCGGAGATAGTGCGGGGCGAGCCCTGGGCCGGCGGAGCGGCCAGCACCTTGGTCAGGTCCGGACGCTGGGCGGGAGCGAGATAGCCGGTGGCCGAGGCGCCCGCCGTCAGCTCCAGCGCGCCGTCGCAGCCCTTGGGCGCGCGGACGGGATTGCAGGCCGCCGCCTCGCCGCCGGGCAGGCGGGCGGTGTAGTTCCAGGGCAGGCGCGGGTCGGCCCACAGATAGTCGGTCGAGACGTACTGGGCGCCGCTGGTCAGGGCGGCCGTGCGCTGGGCGACGTCGCCGTTGCGGGCGGCCCAGGTGTCGGCGTCGGCGCGGGTGCGGACGATGAAGCCGGCCTTCACGGCCGCGGCGATGCGGTCCTTCTGGGCGATGGGGTCGTTCAGCGTCAGATAGGCGGCGGCCGGCGAGGCCTCGTCGGTGTTGACGAACATCGCCCGGCCTTCCAGCGAGGCGCGCTTGCCGCGATAGATCGCCACCTTCTCCGGACCCTCGTCGAGGGCGAAGAACACCTTGCCGCGCGCGGCCTCCAGCGTCGGCCAGCCGCCGGCCAGCACCGCCTCGCGCAGGGTCGGCTTCTTGCCGCGCACCAGGTCGGGATCGATCAGCCGGTCGGGGCCGAACACGCCGCGAATCTCGGCGTCCAGCGCGTCGAAGGCCTTTTCGTCGAAGGCCAGGGGCGTGACGCCGCCCGGGATGGAGGCCGCGCCTTCCTTGGCGTTGAGCATGATCAGGATCGGCACGTGGTCGCGATGGGCGTCCGACCAGGCGCGCACCAGCGACAGGCACTCCACGAAGGTCACGCACGAGCTGCGGAAGTCGATGTCGGGCATGTGCAGGGTCTTGAAGCCGGGCTTGGCCAGGGCTTCGGCGACGCGGGGCGGCAGCACCGTGCCCTTGCCCAGGGCCGTCAGCGGCCTGGCGTAGAGGCCGCCGGCCGGATCGTTGACGACATCGATCTCCAGCTGCCGGGCGCCGGCGTCCAGCTGCTGCGCCAGCGGGCGGTGGGCGTAGTCGATGGCCAGCACCGGCTGGCCGCGCGCGGCGACCATGGCCGCCAGCTCGTCGGCGGGGATGGCCTGCTTGTAGGAATTGTGGGTGCCGACGGCCGTCAGGTCGTTCATCCGCAGCGGGGCGTCGCTCGCCGCCGCCGCCATCGCCATCACCGCCACCAAGCCGAACATGGGCCGCACTCCACCAGAACAAGCGGCCTCTCTAGCGGCGCCGCATGACGGTTCGACGTCAGTGTCGCCGCCCCGATCTGCGACCAGGTTGCAACAAATACGGGGCGGTCGCCCAACAGACGTTCGGCTTCATCCCGTTGTCATCGAGCTCGTAACACACGGTCACAATTTCGCCCTAACGCCCCCGCCATCCGCCGGACGCCCGCTCCCAGAGGCTCCCGGCGACCAAGTTGCAGGGGATCGCATGTCCACCACCAAGAAGGCGCTGTCGCTCGGCGCCGCCTCGGCCGTCCTGGCCTTCGCCATGATCGCCGCGCCCGCCCAGGCCGCCGACACGTCGGCCGACGCGCCGATCGCCACCGCTTCGGCAGATGACGCCGACACGGTCGAGGCCGTCGTCGTGCAGGGTTTCCGCAAGTCACTGGGCGTGGCCCGTCAGATGAAGCGTGACGCCGCCATCTCGTCGGACGTCATCGTCGCCGAGGACATGGCCAAGTTCCCCGACCTGAACCTGGCTGAATCGCTGCAGCGCCTGCCCGGCGTGGCCATCAACCGCGAAGCCGGCGAAGGCCGTCGCCTCAGTCTGCGTGGCCTGGGTTCGGACTTCACCCGCGTGCAGCTGAACGGCATGGAAGTGCTGGGCAACGTCGACTCGCCGATGGACAGCCGCGGCCAGACGTCTCGTGACCGGGCGTTCGACTTCAACATCTTCGCCTCGGAACTGTTCTCCAAGGTCGACGTGCGCAAGTCGTTCTCGGCCGAGCAGGACGAAGGCGGCCTGGCCGGCACCGTCGGCCTCTACACCGCCAAACCCTTCGACTACTCGGACCAGAAGGCGGCCCTGTCGCTGCAGGGCGGCACCAACTCGGCCACCCAGGACTTCCAGCCGCGCGGCGCGGCCATGTTCAGCAAGAACTGGGACGACAAGTTCGGCGCCCTGGTCTCGATCGCCTATTCCAAGCGCCAGACCCAGGAGCAGGGCTACAACACCTACGGCCGCAGCACCGTCACCGACGGCGGGACCAACATCTCGGCGCTGAGCGCGGCCGACCAGGCCCTGATCAAGGCCGGCTCGCTGACCTTCGCCCGCGGCAACCGCCTGTCGGTGTGGGATTCCGAACAGGAGCGCCTGGGCGTCACCGGCGCCCTGCAATGGCGTCCGATCGAAAGCCTGACCCTGACCCTCGACGTGCTGCACGGCCAGTTCAAGGCCGATCGCGACGAGTACCACCTGGCCACCCGCGCCTCGCAGGCCTCCACCATCCTGGGCGGCACGGTGAAGCACTCGGGCACGACCCAGGCCGCGCCGACGCTGAACTCGATCAAGTACGACCAGTACGGCACGGTCTACTACGCCGACATCGACAACACCGTCTTCGCCACCGAGACCCGCCGCCAGCGCACCGAGAACACCTTCGACCAGCAGGTGCTGAGCGCAGAGTGGAAGCCGCTCGACCGCCTGACCGTCGACGGCCACATCGGCTTCGAGCGCTCGGACTACGACATCCCGATGTCGGACAAGTTCTACACCGAGGCGTTCGGCGGCCTGATCACCGACTACACCAGCAGCCACAGCGCCCATAACACCTACAAGTGGAACACCACCGATCCGGCCAACTACCGGGCCCACGAGATCGACTTCTCGGCCACCTACCAGTCGACCCTGCTCAGCAACGCCGAGTTCAACGCCAAGTACGACTTCGGCGCCGACGAGGAATTCAGCCTGCGCGCGGGCGGCTCGTTCCGCGGCTTCAAGAACTCGGGCTACCAGCGCAACAACGACGACGTGCTCAAGAGCGCCTGGGAGAACGGCACGGTCGATGACCGCGTGACCAACTACTACAAGGTGTTCAGCGAGCACGACGACCAGTCGTGGATCATCGTCGACTGGGACAAGGCGCTGGCGAACTACAACGTCACCCGCACCTTGAACGCCCCCACGGCGCGCTATGCGGTCAAGGAAGCCACGAGCGCGGGCTACGTCCAGCTCGACTGGAACAAGTCGCTGTTCGGCGTGCCGGTGCGCGGCAATGTCGGCGTGCGCGGCTACCAGACCGACCTGACCTCGTCGGGCACCACCAACAGCGGCCCGGTGACCACCAAGTCGGACTATTCGGGCGCCCTGCCGGCCCTGAACGTCGTCGTCGAGGCCCGTCCTGACGTTCAGCTGCGCTTCTCGGCCGGCCAGAACATCAACCGCCCGGCCCTGACCGCCTACGCCATCAACGGCACGGTCAGCTACGACAACACCACCAGCAAGGCCAAGGTCACTAACGGCAACCCGAACCTGAAGCCCTACACCTCGAACGACTACGAAGCCTCGGTCGAGTGGTACTTCGGCAAGGTCGGCATGGTGGCCGGCGGCGTGTTCTACAAGGAGATCGACGACCTGGTCTCCAGCCAGACCCTGCGGGACGTCACCTACGCCTCCACCGGCCTGCCCGACGGCATCGTCAACAACGTCACCCAGTCGACGATCGTCAGCGAGTACGTCACCTACGTGAACACCGGCAAGGCCAAGATCTCGGGCTTCGAGCTGTCGGTCCAGACCGACTTCTTCTTCCTGCCCGGCCCGCTGAAGAACTTCGGCTTCGTGGGCAACCTGACGGCCATCGACTCCGACACCGTCCGCGCCGACAAGACCAAGGGCGCGATCTGGGGCATGTCGGACCTGCTCTACAACACCACGCTCTACTACGAGGCGGGCAAGTGGGGCGGCCGGGTTTCGGCCAACTACCGTTCCGACTATCCGATCGACGGCGGCGGCTTCGAGGCCACCCAGTATGTCGACGCCTCGGCCTTCTATCAGCTGACCCCGGCCATCCGCCTGACGGTGGACGGCGTCAACCTGACCGACGAGCGCGAGAGCCAGTACAGCAACGCGCTTTCGCCGCTCGATCCGGGCCGCAACGCCCGTCGCCTGTGGAACACGACCACCAGCGGCCGGACCGTCTTCTTCGGCGCCAACATCCAGTTCTAAGATCTAGGTCCGAACTGAAAGAGCAACGCCCCGGAGCCGAAAGGCCCCGGGGCGTCGTCGTTTCGGGTCTAGCCGGGCTCTAACCGAACAGGGGCACGGGACCGCGCCCGCCGCCGTTCCAGGTCGCCCAGTTGGGGAAGACATAGGGCAGGTCGGTCGCCGACACGCCGTACCACTGGGCGATGGCCCCGACATATTCCTCGACCGCGATGGTCGGGATCCAGCGGCCGTCGTTATAGGCGTCGTCGGGCCCGCCGAAAGCGGTGTCCGGATAGGCGCCGTGCACCTTGCGCGAGGCCAGGCCCGCGCCCAGCACCAGGTGGTTGGAGCCCCAGGCGTGGTCGGTGCCAGCGCTGGCGTTGGCTTTGAACACCCGCCCGAAGTCCGACATCGTGAAGGCGGTGACGTTGTTGGCCAGGCCCAGCGCCTTCATGGCGTTGTAGAAGCCGGCCAGGGCCATGGCGAGGTCGGCGTAGAGCGAGGCGTGGACGGCGACCTCGTTGGTGTGGGTGTCGTAGCCGCCCTGGCTGACGAAGAAGGTCTGCTTGGCGTGGCCCAGGGTGTTACGGGCCTCGATCATCCGCGCCGCCCGCAGCAACTGGCGGGAGATGTCGCTGGTCAGGGCCGCGCCGGTGGTCGGGTTCTTGAAGTACTGGTCCACCACCGAGGTGGTCGAACTGATGATCGTGTTGGCCGTCGCCGCCTGGGCGTAGGCCGACGACATGCCCCGGCTGGTCAGGTCGGTCACCGCGCCGAACGCCGAGGCGTCCGAGAAGGTGTTCAGCGCCGCCTGGCGGGCCACGACGGCCGCGTCGGTGCTGGCGGCGTTGTAGCCGGTGCGGGTGATGCTACCGCTCGAGGGCAGGATCAGCGGCGACTTGCGGCTGCCCAGCAGGGCCAGCTGCGAGCCGGCGATCGAGACCAGCGGCGGCAGCTCGGCCGCGTCGGCGCGGTCGAGGATGCGGCCCATGTAGCCGTCGAGGTTCTTCTCCCGCGTGCGCATGCCCTGCCACTGGTTCTGCTGGTCCTCGTGGGACATCAGGTTCAGCGGCCGCAGGTCCGGGCGGGTCTGGTAGAGGCTCTTGGTCAGCGGCTGGAACAGGGTGCCGGTGTTGAGCACGACGCTCAACGCGCCCTCGTCCCAGGCGGTCTTCAGCGGAGCCATGGCGGCGTTCAGGCCGAAGGCCGTGCCGGTCAGCGGGACCAGGCTTTCCTTCTTCAGGGCGATCGCGCCGCGCTGGCTGGCGTAGGCGGCGTAACGATCGTCGTTGGGCACGACCATGTTCCAGGCGTCGTTGCCGCCGAACAGGAACACCCCGACCATCGCGCGATAGCTGGAGGTGTCGGCGATGGCGGCCGAGATGCCGATCTGGGTCAGGGCGGCGGTGGCGGAGGCGCCGGCCAGCAGCCGGCCGAAGTCACGTCGGGAAAGGGTCATGGCTCAGCGGTCGACTTGGAATTGCGGGGACGAGGCGACGATGTAGAGGGCGACCTGCGCCCGCTTGCGCGCCTGGACGGCGGGGTCGGTGTTCTTGACGGCGGCCATGGCCGACGACAGCGCGGCGCGCTGGGCCGAGGTCATGGTGCCGTTCAGGAACACGAGGTCGATGCGGTCGAGCATCTTGGCCTCGTCGGCGGCCAGGGCCTCCCACTCGGTCCACGGCAGTTCGACGGCGGTCGAGCCGGTGATGGTCGACTGGACCTTGAACTCGGTGCGGGTGGCCTCGCCGGCGATGGTCCAGTCCCAGGCCAGGTTGTGGCGGGCGATCATGGTCGAGGTGGTCATCAGCTTGCTGACCGGGCTGGCCTCGCCCGCGCCCAGGGGCAGGGGGAAGTCGTAAGGGTAGAAGTTGAACACCGAGGTGGCGCGGAAGGGCATCTGCCCCAGGGCGTTGTCGCGGTAATAGAAGGCGTAGCCGTCCGACTTCAGGCCCATGCCGCGCGCCAGGCCGGTCAGGAACAGCACGGGCTCCTTGACCTTGCCGGGCGTGGCGGCCGAGCCGCGCGCCTCGGTGTCGGTCAGGATCGCCTTGATCACCGCCTTCATGTCGCCGCGCACGCCCGCGCCGTTGTCGGCGAAGACCGCGGCCACGCGTCCGACATAGGCCGGCGACGGGTTGGCCAGCACCAGCTGCTGGATGAGCCGCTTGCTGATGAAGGGGGCGGTGTTGGGGTGGTTGAAGACGGTGTCGACCACCGTGTCGACATTGGCCTGCGGCGTGGCGTCGGCCGCGATGGTGGCGCCCAGGAAGGTCTTGGACTTGGTGTCGAACCGGGCCGTGTTGACGATCATCGGCTTGGAGTAGTCGAGCTTTGTGCCGTCGCTGATCGCCGCGCCGTCGAGGCGGGCATAGGTCCAGCCCGTCAGGGCCCGGGCCACTTCCTTGACCTCGGCGTTGCTGTAGGTGGCGATCACCGCCCCGTCGGCGCCGGTCTTGGTGGTGCCGTCGGCGTTCAGCAGCACCGTGCCCACCGAGAACAGCTGCATCAGCTCGCGGGCGTAGTTCTCGTTGGGGGCCGACTTGTTGCTGTCGACCATGTCGAGGAAGTTGCCCATGAACGGGTTCAGGGTGACCTCGCGCAGGATGTCCTTGTAGTTGCCGAACGCGTTGCTCAGCAGGATCTGGTTGAAGGTCGCCAGGCCCGCGGTGGTGTGCACCTCCAGGTCCGAGGCCACGACGATCTGCGACAGGGCGAAGGCCACGCGCTGGCGCAGCTGGTCGTCCTTGCCCACGGCGTTGGAATAGAACCGCATCGACATCGGCAGGGCGCCGAAGTTGTCGCGGTTGCAGTTGTTGAGGTCGGTCCCGGTCAGGCCCTGTGCCGAGCAATAGGTGGTCGCCACCGGCTTGGCGGCGATGTCGGCGTAGCTGCTGCCGCTCAGGGCGAACTGCTGGTCGATCCAGGCAGAGGCGCTCTTGGCGGCCACGATCTGGTCGATCAGGGCCGGGGTCGGGCCGAAGGTGGCCTGCTTGGCCAGGCGCGCGGCCTCGGCCGCCGAGATCACCACGGGCGCGGGCGGGGTGGTCGGCGTCGTGCCGCCGCTGCTCTGGGGCGTCGACGACGAGCCGCCGCCTCCACCGCCGCCGCCGCAGGCCGAGAGCACGAGGGCGAGGCCTGCCCCCGCCGTGGACGCCAGAAGTTTCATACGCATTGCACAAAGGTCCCCGATCACGCCCGTGGCGCGGGCGCGTTGAAACTGGAAAGAGGTTGAGTGGAAGCGGCCGCTATCGGTCGATGAAGACGATCTCCCGGACGGCGCGGACGCCGTCCTGGCGATGGAGTTGGACGAAGACGTCGACGACGCGCTCGACATGGTCGATCACGTCCTGGCGTCGCAGGTTGGCGCCGGCCTGGAGGGCCATCAGCGCCAGCTGTTCGATGGCCCCGCGCGGATCGTCGGCGTGGACCGTGGTCATCGAGCCGGGGTGGCCGCTGGAGACGGCGCGCAGGAAGCTGAAGGCCTCCGCGCCGCGCAGCTCGCCCAGGATGATGCGGTCGGGCCGCAGGCGCAGCGAGGCTTGCAGCAGGTCCTCGGTTCCGATCCGCGCCTGGCCCTGGTCGCCCTTGGCGGCCACCAGGCCGACGGCGTTGGCGTGGACGAGGCGGATCTCGGGCGCGTCCTCGATCAGGACGAGGCGCTGGTCGCGCGGCACTTCCTTCAGAAGGGCGTTGAGGAAGGTGGTCTTGCCGGTCGAGGTGCCGCCGCTGACCACGATGTTCTTGCCCGCGCGGACGGCCGCCGACAGGAAGCCGCGCACGTCGCCGGCGTCGAGCAGGGCGCGCAGGGCCGCGTCGGGCCTGGCCAGGGGCGCGGTGGCGCGGTCGAAGGCGCCGGCCGCGGCGTAGTCGTCGAGCGACAGATCCGAGACCACGTGCTTGCGGATGGCCATGACGATCCCGCCGCGCGTCGCGGGCGGGGCCACCACCTGCACCCGCGCGCCGTCGGGCAGCACGGCCGACAGCAGGGGGTGCTCGCGGCTGACGCCCTGGTGGACCAGGGCGGCCACTTGGCGCGCCAGGCGCCAGAGGTTGGTCTCGTCCAGCTCGGGGGCCGCGACCTTGGCGACCGCGCCGCCCAGCCGCTCTACCCACAGCTCGCCGGGGCCGTTGACGTAGAGGTCGGTCACCTCCGGATCGGCCAGCCACGGCGCCAGCGGCGCGAGGTAGGCTTCCAGATAGACCCCCATGGGCGCCTGGTGGGTCATCGGCCGGCGACGCCGGCGCTGGCCCCGCGCACGCTCGAGAAGTCGAGGTCGCGGGCGACGAAGATCGTCACCGGCGCGCCCTGCGGCGTCTTGATGGTGGGCGAGGTCTGGGTCGTCTTGGCGCTGTTGGCCAGGTTGGCGGCCTCCGACACCGAGCCGATGTAGATCTGCGAATTGGCGCGGGTGTTGCTGACGGCGGCCACGCCGGCGCTGAGCACCGAGGTCAGGATCGAGCCGCCGAAGCGGGTGAAGAAGTGGCGGTCGACCTTGCCGGCCAGTCCGCCGCGACCCAGCGGGTCGGCGGCCGGCGAGCCGATCTGGATCGACACGCCGTCGGGACGGATCACCCGGGTCCAGATCACGAAGACGCGGGAGGCGCCCATGGCCACGCCCGACTTGTACTGGCCGATCACCCGGCTGCCGCGCGGGATCAGGACGGCCTTGCCGTCGAAGCTCTTGACGTCGCGGGTGACCATGGCGCGGGCCAGGCCCGGCAGATCGGAATTGATCGCCGTCTCCATGACCGCCGGGATCACCGCGCCCTGCGGCACGATGGCGTCCAGGTCCTGCATGGCCGAGGCCTTGACGGGGGCGGAGTCGTCCAGGCCCTCGACGCTGGGGCCGGCCTCGGGCTTGTCGCCGGCCGGCCGGCCGGGACCCGCGACGGGGCCGCCGCCGAGATCGACCACCAGGGCCGGCGCGCGGCGGCGCGCGTTGTCGTCGCCGGCCGGCGTGACGATCGCGGGCGGCGGCGGCGGGGGGATGAACTCGTTGGGCATCATCGTCGGCTCGCCGGCCGGGACGCTGTTGTCGACCGTGAACTGCGGGGCCGGCACGGCGGGCGGCGGGGCCTCCACCCGGGCGACCTGCATCGCGGCGGGCGCGGCGGCGGGAGCGGCCGCCGCCGGCGGGGCGACGGGCTGGCGCTGGTGGGCGTCGGCGCGATGGCTCGACAGCCAGACGAAGACCGCGATCCCGAACACGCCGAAGCCGGCGAGGATGGCGATGTTCGAGACGCCGCCGCTGCCGCCGACCACGGGGCGGGCGTTGGCGTCGGCCCGGGCGAGGTCGTCCTGGACCTCGGGCGTCTGGCGCGGATCGATGTCCTGGGTCATCGGGCCTTCCCCGCGCTCGGCGCGGTCCAGCCGCTGTTGACGATGGTGGCGCTGGCCTTGGCGCTGCGCAGGACGAAGCGGGGCGCCAACTGGTCGACGACCAGGTAGCCGTCCTTGACCACGGCGTTGGCCAGACCCTCGACGCCGTCGGCGCCGATCACGAAGATCGCCGGCAGGTCGGCCTGCTGGGGCCAGGCGAGATAGGTCGCGCGGCCGTCGTCGAACACCTGGGACGGCGCCAGGGCCTTCGCGCCCTCGATGCGGTAGGCGGTGTTGCGGGTCGCCGGCGCGGCCGGCTGGGCGGGCGGCGCCTCGGAGGCGAGGGCCGGATAGCGGAACCGCACGACATAGGCCGCGTCGGAGCCGGCGGCGGCGGACGCCCCCACCGACAGTTCGAACACGTAGCGGCGACGGTCGGTGACCACGGTCATGTTGGTGGCCGGCGCGTTGTCGATCGGCTTGAGGAACAGCAGGGTGGCGCGCTTGTTGGGCGTGATCTGCCAGCCCAGGGCGTCGCCGATCGAGACGTTCTCGATGCGCTCGTCCGGGCCGAACTCCAGCATGGTCTGGAAGCCCATGAAGCCGGTCAGGCGGTGCACCTGGTCCGCGTCATAGGTCAGGGTGCGGATGCGCGGGTCGACCGGCTTGGCGGCCGGCGGCTGCACGACGGCGGGCGCGACGGTCGTGCCTGCGGTGGGGGCGGCCGTCTGGGCCAGGGCCGGCGCGGCCAGGGGCGCGACGAGGCCGCAGGCGATCGACAGGGCGAGAAGCGGGCGCTTCACGGGCGAAACTCCGAAACGGGAAAGCGGGGTCACTGGTCTCTCCGGGCGCCGGAGGCGGCGAGGCGGGGAGAGGCGGGGCGGCGGTAGCTGGCGCCGAGCGGGACGGCGGCGCCGGCGGTCGGCGAAGCGGGCGTGGCCGACGGCGCGGGCGCAGAGCGGTCGGACACCACCGTCAGGCGGCGCGGTCCGATGGTCGCGCTCGAGGCCGAGGAGGCGGCAGCCGCCTGTTCCTCGCGTCGGGCCAGGGCGGTGGCCGCGGCGGCGACGTGGGCGGCGCGCGAGGGCGGCTCCAGCGGCGCGGCGGTCTGGCCGGCGCCGAGCGACGCAGGCGCCGCCTGGTCGCGGGATTGCTCGCGCGGCAGCCGCAGGCCGGCGGCCATGACCGAGACCGCGATGGCGCCGGCGACCAGCACCACGGCGAACACCAGGCTCAGCATCAGCACGGTCACGGCCGGGGTGATGTCGAGCTCGGCGAACTGCTGGGCGGTCTTCATCGCGCCCAGGGCCTTCAGCGACGGGGTCATCATCGCCAGTTCCAGCGCCAGGCCGACGGTGGCGATCATCGGCAGCAGGGCCAGGGCGATCATCGCCTTCAGCCAGCCCTCGACGAGGCCGCGGGTGGTTTCGAACAGCAGCAGGCCGGCGACCAGCGGGGCCAGGGCCAGCAGCAGCGACAGCACCACCTTGCAGGCCAGCACCGCGCCCAGGCTGGTCAGCAGCATGACGAGGCCGCCGACATTGGCCGCGAAGGCGGCGAAGCCGGGTCCGCCCTGCAGCGCGGAGTCGTGCGTCCCGGCGCGGGCGACGAAATATTGCGACGCCTGCTGCAGGACCTCGTAGGCCGATTGCAGGCGCACATAGGGATCGACGCGTCCGGCCTCGCCGCCGAGCTGGCCCAGCAGCAGGCCGCCCAGCTCGGCCGGCGCCCTGAACAGGGCGTCGTAGGCCAGGGTCTCCAGCAGCGCCCAGTTGGTGGCCAGGGCCACGACCAGGGCCATCTTGACCACGGCGATGGTGGCGTCGCCGATCCGCAGGGAGCCGCGGCCCAGCACCAGGCGATAGCCCATGAAGCCGACATAGACGGTCATCAGCACCGTCAGCAGCATCGAGACCGGCGACCCGGGCGAGGCCAGGGCGGCGTAGCCGGCCTGGGCCAGGCCGTGCACCTGGCAGTCGACCGAGCCGATCAGGCCCTGCACCAGCGGGGCGTCGGCGGCGGGGCAAGCGACGGGAGTCATGCGGCGTCCCTCACCAGCTTGGCCATCCAGGCCTCGGGCGCGTCGCCCAGGTGTTCGCGCAGGGCGTCGAGCCGGCGCACCGTGCTCTCGCGGCCCGACAGCACCGTCAGCAGCTCGGGCGAGCCGGCCAGGTTCAGGCGGGCCACGACGCTGTCGGTCCCGTGCTTGATCAGGAAGCAGCGGGCGGTGTCGGGCAGGCTGCGGACCAGCTCGAACTCGTGCTCGGTCAGGCCGAAGCCCTCGCAGTAGTCCCTCGCCTGGGCCTTGGGATTGGCCATGAAGATCTGGGTGGCGGCCTGCTCGACGATGGCGCTGGCGATGCGGCTCTCCAGGGCGTCTTGGGCCGACTGGGTGGCGAAGCCGACCAGGCCGTTGCGCTTGCGCAGGGTCTTTTCCCAGTCCTTGATCCGGGCGACGAACACGTCGTCGTCCAGCGCCTTCCAGCCCTCGTCGACGACGATCAGGGTCGGGTGGCCGTCCAGGCGCTGCTCCACGCGGTGGAACAGGTACATCATGGCCGGGGTGCGCAGGGCCGGGTCGTCCAGCAGCTGGGTCATGTCGAAGCCCAGGGTGGCGGCCGACAGGTCCAGGCCGTCCTGGGCGTTGTCGAACAGCCAGGCGTGCTCGCCCGCGCCGTGCCACGGCGCCAGGCGGGCGGCCAGGTCGGCGGCGTCCGGACGGCGCGAGCCCTTGAACAGCTCGGCGAAGAACCGCAGGCGGCGCAGCTTGGGCGCCTGGTCGTAGTTGGCGTCGACCGCGTCCTTGATGCGGGCCAGGTCGTCCGGCGTCAGGGTCTCGCCGGGCTGGCTGACCAGGCGTGCGACCCAGTCGGCGACGAAGCGGCGGTTGGCCGGCGTGTCTTCCAGGGCCAGAGGGTTGAAGCCCGTCGCCTGGCCCGGACGCAGCACCTCGTAGCGGCCGCCGATGGCGCGCAGGAAGATCTCGGCCCCGCGGTCCTTGTCGAAGAAGACGGTGCGCGGCTTGTACTTCTGGGCCTGGGCCAGCAGGAAGTTCAGCACCACGGTCTTGCCCGAGCCCGACGGGCCGATGATCGTGAAGTTGCCCAGGTCGCCCTTGTGGAAGTTGAAGTGGTACGGGCCGGCCGAGGTGGTCTCCAGCAGCGTCACCGCCGGACCCCAGTGGTTGCCCAGGGCCTTGCCGACCGGGAAGTTGTGGCCGCTGGCGAAGCCGGCGAAATTGGCGGTCGAGATCATTGCCCGGCGGGCGATGTCCTTGAAGTTGCCCGGGAACTGGGCCCAGAAGGCCGGCTCCAGATTGACGTCCTCGCGCACGGCGATGGCGCCCATCTCGGTGAAGGCCGACAGCACCTCGGCGGTGGATTGGTCCAGGCCCTCCAGGCTCTCGCCGCGCACCAGCACCGACAGGTGATGCTCGCCGAAGGCCGCGCGGCCGCTGACCACGTCGTCCTTGGCGCGGATCAGGTCGGCTTTCAGGCTGACGCCGTCGTCGTCGGCCGCGCGCATGCGGCGCAAAGCCAAATTCATCTTGTCCAGCGTCGGCTGGCGGTCGACGAAGCCGAAGCTCTGCGTCACCACCATCTCGCAGGGCAGGCGCAGCAGGTCGTCCAGCATGCCGGGCGTGGTCTGGGCGGGGTAGTCCTTGACCGAGACGATCGAGGAAAAGCCGCGCGCCAGGGCGCCGGCCCGCGACAGTTCCAGCGTCTCGTGGCCGAAGCTGACCCGGCGATAGGGCAGGTATTCGCCGGCGTCGCCTTTCGGCGCCAGCACTGGGCGCATCTCGCCGTTATAGAGGCAGGACAGGAATTCCAGCGGCTCCGAGCAGGTCCCGTTCGAACCCTCGTATTGGCCCAGCACCCGCGCGCCGTAGGGCGCCAGGGCCGAGACCAGGCTGTCGCGGGCGGCGTCGAGTTCGCGGCGGTCCTGGGTCTTCTGGCCGGCGCTTTGCGCGGAGCCCTTGGCCAGGCGCAGGGCCTTGTCGATCAGCCCGCCCTGGCCTTGCAGCGGACGGCGCACGATCGTCAGGAACAGGTCGTTGACATAGAGCTTGCGGCCGGCGAGGCGCTCGCTCCATTCGGCGTCCAGCCGGGTGCTGAAGGCGTCGGAGAACTCGCCTTCCGTGCCGACCCTGGCCTCGCGGCGGATGATGTGGTGGTAGACGGCGAAGCGCGAGCTGGCCAGGCCGCGCAGCATCACGTCGCGCACCGCCTTGCGGTAGTTCAGCGTCTCGCTGTCGGCCGTCTCGAACGGCAGACCGGCCAGGTGGATCACCTGGAGCAACAGCCCGTCGCGGGTCTCGATCGTCCGCGCGTCCAGGTGGCGGGCGTAGGGCAGGCGCTTGCCGGCCGACGCTTCCTTGCCTGCTTTGGGCTTGGGATTCACGGTTGGTAGCTGTTGCATCGCCAGGCCCGGAAGTTGGGAACGCGGGGGCAGCGGCTGACCTTGGCCAGCCACAGGTCGAAGATGCGCGGTTCGCGCAGGCAGGCCGCGTAGCCGATCGCGTGGACCACCAGGGCGGCGAGCAACGCCCAGAACGACTTGGTGATCAGGAACAGCTCGGTCGTGACCACGCCGTTGACGACGAAGTAGCTGTAGGTCACGCCGGCGAACATCTGGGGCCGGGTGAGCGCCCCGAACACCACGTCGCGATCGAGGGGAGCGGCCATGCCGGCTTAGGCCCCCGCCGCCGAGCGGATGCCGCTGACGATGGTGGTGGCGCCGAACAGGATGAAGCAGCCCAGGATGACGGTCGCGCCGTAGCGCCAGTTCATCCGGCCCGTCAGCATCATGAAGCCGACGGCGGCCACGGCCATCACCGCCACGGCGGTGGCGACGTTGCCCATCAGCGTGCCCTGCAGCCACAGCACGCCCGACAGCACGGCCGACGAGCCTTGCGGGTCGGCCTGCGAAACCTGGGCATGGGCCTGGCTGGCGGCGGCGGCGAGAGCGGTCGCCAGGGCGGCGGCGCGGGCGTTCAAAAACTTACGCATGAATTGGGGGCGCATCAGTTTGGAGCTCCGAGGGCGGGAAGGGCGAGGGCGGGACCCATCACGGCCATGCGGCCGAGGATCGAGGCGACATAGGCCTGGGTTTCGGCGTAGGGGGGCACGCCGCCGTGCTTGAGCACCGCGCCGGGGCCGGCGTTGTAGGCGGCCAGGGCCAGCTTCACGTCGCCGCCGAAGCGGTTGAGCATCTGGCGCAGGTACATCGCGCCGCCCTTGATGTTCTGGGTCATGTCCGACGGATCGACGCCGAGGTCGCGGGCGGTGGCCGGCATCAGCTGCATCACGCCCATGGCGCCCTTGCGCGAGCGGGCGGCGGGACGGAAGCGGCTTTCGCGCCAGGCGACGGCCTCGACCAGCTTGGGGTCCAGGGCGTAGTCGGCGGCGGCGGCGTGCAGCTCGCGCCGCACGGCGTCGCTGGCCACGGTCTCGACGACGGCGACGGGCGGCGGCGCGGCCGCCTTGATCGCCTCGACCGTTTCGCCGTTGAAGACGGCCGGACCGTCGAAACGCGTGACCTGGCCTTCGTCGCCGATTTCCAGAACCTGGGCGGCGGCCGGGGCGGCGAGCAGGCAGCAGGTCGCGATGGCCGCCAAGCTCATGGCCTGGCGGGCGAGATCGAACGTCATCGACGCCCCCGAATAGCTATGGTTAAGCGATATGCTTAATCCATGTGTATAAGGCTCGCTCGACTCGCGTAATGCGGCAGGACAGCGCACGAGGTAGCCAGTTATTTATGTCGTGAAGTCTACGTACGAAGTTATAGTGCGTTAATTGTCATTAATTACTTCACGCTTTTACTTATGCTGAAGCTTGAAGTGCGGCCGCTGATAACGGTCAAGCTTGGTTGCTCGGCCATGGCTTGACTTCGGGTGAGCCTCGGGGGCTTGCGCGTGGGGCGGCGACCATCCGGACCGCGATCCGAAGCATCGCCGTGATTGTTTCCGTCCAGTGATGGTGCTGCACAACTTACGCCTTAGGAGCCCTGCTTCGCTCATCCTGGACGAAGAGGGACCATGGCCGTCGCACCGTTTGTCATTCTGGCCGCAGCCGCCCTGTCGGCGGCCCCGGATACGGCTCCAGGCGCGGCGCCGACCGACGTCTCCGGCGTCGTCGTCGAGGCCGCCAAGCGCGGCGAGGCCCGCGGCGGCCAGACGCCGCTGGTCGCCTACGACCCGATGCAGATCCAGGCCTTCGGCGCGGCCACGGTCGACGAACTGATCGAGCTGCTGGAAGCCCAGACCACCAGCGCCCGCGGCGGCTCGCCGGTGTTCCTGATCAACGGCCGCCGCATCTCCGGCTTCCAGGAACTGCGCGGCCTGCCGACCGAGGCCATCGAGCAGTTCCAGATCCTGCCCGAGCAGACCGCCCTGGCCTACGGATACGGCGCCGACCAGCGGGTGGTGAACATCATCCTGCGCGAGCGCTTCCGGTCGCTGTCCGAGCAGGTCGACGCCGAGCGGCCGCAGGGCGGCGGGCGCACGGTCGGCAGCTCGCGCACCAACGCCCTGCGCATCCAGGGCGGCGCCCGCACCTCGCTGAGCCTGGACCTCAAGAACCAGTCGGCCCTCTATGAAGACGAGCGCGAGATCGACCGCTCGGAAAGCGGCGGCGTCACCACCAACCGCACGCTCGCGCCGCGCCTGCGCCAGGCCCAGCTGTCGGGCGTGGTCAAGCGCGACCTGACCGACAAGGTCGGCCTGACCCTCAGCGGCGGCCTCAAGTCGGTGGACCAGGTCAGCCGCCTGGGCCTGCCGGAGGTCGCCGACGACGTCTATGTCGATCGGCCCGACACGCTGCAGAAGCGCACCAAGACCACGACCGCCGATCTCGGCGCCCTGGTCGACGGTTTCGTCGGCTCCTGGGCCACGACCGGCAGCCTGGCCTATCAGCGGGTGGAGACCAATTCGGTCACCGGCCGGGGTCTGGACACGACGGCGCTGGACGCGGCGATCGACGCCGGGACGGTCGATCTTTCCGGCGACCTCGACCCCTACCTTTCGGTGCTGGATCCGACCCGCGCCGCGTCGGTGGCCCAGAGCGTGACGGGCGAGGTGGTGACCAACGGCTCGCTGCTGCGGCTGCCGGCCGGCGCCGTGCGCCTGTCGCTGAAGGTCGGCGGCGATCACTCCAGCCTCGACAGCGAAAGCCTGGTCGAAGGCGTCTCCACCAGCCGCGAGGTGTCTCGCGACCAGGGCTCGGTCCAGGCCAGCTTCGACTTGCCGCTGCTCGCGGCGGGGGAGGGGGTCGGGAAAAAGCTCGGCGCGGTCTCGGCTAACCTCAACCTCGCCGCCGCGCAGGTGTCGGACTTCGGGACCCTGCGCACCCTCGGCGCCGGCCTCAACTGGACGCCGGTCGAGAAGCTGGTCTTCACAGGCGACTACACCACCAAGACCACGGCCCCGACGCTGTCGCAGCTGAACGACCCGACGCAGACTACGCCCAACGTGGCGGTGTTCGACTACGCCACTGGCCAGACGGTGTCGGTCACCCAGACCAGCGGCGGCAACGCCGACCTGGAGGCGCCCGAAAGCCGCATCCTGCACTTCGGCGTCAACTGGACCCCGACCTCGAAGCATGCCCTGCAGATGAACCTGAACTGGACCCGCACCGAGGTGCTGGACGGGATCAGCAGCTTCTCCAGCGTCACCGCCGGTCTGGAGGAGGCATTGCCCGAGCGCTTCACCCGATCCGCCGACGGAACCCTGCTCAGCATCGACGCCCGGCCGATCAACGTGGCGCGCGAAGTGAAGGAAGAGGCCGCCTGGGGCTTCACCTTCTCGCGCGCCTTCGGCAAGCCGATGCAGTTTCCGCCGCGCCAGGGCTTTGGCCCGCCGGACGGCGGTCCCCCCGATGGCGGCCCGCCGCCGGGAGAAGGAGGCGGTCCGCCTCCGGGCGAGGGCGGCGGTCCTCCGCCTGGCATGGGCGGTCCGGGCGGTGGTCCCCCGGGCGGGGGTCCTGGCGGCCCTCCCGGCGGCGGCGGGCGGCGTCCGGCCGTGATGATGCGGCCGGGCCAGGGCCTGATCAACATCTCGCTGACCCACACCTGGCGGCTGAAGGACGAGGTGACGATCCGCGACGGCTCGTCGGTGCTCGACCTGCTGAACGGCGACTCCATCTCCGGCTCCGGCGGCGAGTCCGAGCACGAGGTCAAGCTGCAGGTCGGGGCCTCGCGCCGCGGCGTTGGCGGCTTCGTCAACGCCAAGTGGGAGTCCGGCACGGTCACGAAGGGCAATGGCCTGACGCCCGACTACAGGTTCGGCGACCTGGCGACCGTGAACCTGCGGCTGTTCGCCGACCTCTCGCAGCGCCGAGAGTGGGTGCAGAAGTATCCGTGGCTGCGGGGAACGCGGGTGACGGCCGAGGTCACCAACCTGTTCGACGCCCGCACCAAGGTGACCAGCAGCGACGGGACCCTGCCGCTGACCTACCAGCCCGACTATCTCGATCCGCTGGGCCGCGTGTTCCGCATCGGCTTCCGCAAGATCGTGTTCTGACCTGAAGGGGAGGGGCGGCCCGGCGGGCCGCTCCTGATCCGGCGGGCGATTCCGGCCGGCTAAACGACGCGCTTCCAGCTTCAGCGGACGGTTTCGGCCGTCCGGACGCGACTTCGCGCGCGCGAACGATCACGCCGTCTGGCGTCGGGAAAGCTTTGCGATTTCAGGGGTGTGGTGGGGACCCAGACTTCCGTCTGGGTCCCCGTGGTGCCGCCGGGCAGGATTGAACTGCCGACCTCAGCCTTACCAAGGATGCGCTCTACCACTGAGCTACGGCGGCGACGAGGAGGGGCGTATAGCCAACGATTTCGGGGATTGCAAAGCCCAAATCGCGTTGACTGAACGTCGCGGGCAATTCACCTGTGGACACATGAGTCAGTCATCGAAGCCAAACCCCAGTCAGGACAAGGAAAAAGCCGAACGCGAGGCGCGTCTGGCTCAGGCCCTGAGAACCAACCTCCGCCGTCGCAAGGCGCCCGCCAGCGCGTCGGCCAAGCCAGAATCGGCTTCGGAATAGGAATCGGCGCGGCCTCTTGCATGCCCCCTTGCAAGCGTTAGAACCGCGACCTCACATGTGACCCGCGTGGAAGACGGCTTTTCCGCGCGTTCGAGGGAATTTCATTGGATCGCATCGCCATCACCGGCGGCGCGCAGCTGAACGGGACCATCCCCGTCAGCGGCGCCAAGAACTCTGCCATCAAGCTGATGGCCGCCAGCCTGCTCACGGATCAGCCGCTGCGGCTGACCAACATGCCGCGTCTGGCCGACACGCGATTCCTCGGCAAGCTGCTGACGCGCCTCGGCGTCAGCGTCACCGAAAGCGACGACGGTCCCGACGGCCAGCAGACCATCCTGCACGCGCCGGAGATCACCAGCGGCTTCGCGCCCTATGACCTGGTGCGCCAGATGCGCGCCTCGTTCAACGTGCTGGGCCCGCTGGTCGCCCGCTCGGGCCAGGCCAAGGTCAGCTTGCCCGGCGGCTGCACCATCGGCGCGCGTCCGGTGGACCTGCACCTTCAGGCGCTGGAGGCCCTGGGCGCCAAGATCGACCTGCACGAAGGCTACGTCTACGCCCAGGCCCCGCGCGGCCTGAAGGGCGCCGAGATCGTCTTCCCGATCGTCTCGGTGGGCGCCACCGAGCACGCCATGCTGGCGGCCGTGCTGGCCGACGGCGTGACGGTGATCCGCAACGCCGCCTGCGAGCCTGAACTGGCCGACCTGCAAGAGTGCCTGAACGCCATGGGCGCCAAGGTCGAGGGCGCGGGCACCCCCACCATCACCATCACCGGCGTCGCCCGCCTGAACGGCGCGACCCACTCGGTGATCCCCGACCGCATCGAGATGGGCACCTACGCCGTCGCCGCCGCCATGGCCGGCGGCGAAGTGCGTCTGACCAAGGCTCGCCCCGAACTGATCGAGAGTCTGTCGGTCAAGCTCGAGGAGGCCGGCGCCACCGTCGTCCGCACCGAGGACGGCGTCATCGTCAAGCGCAACGGCTCGCGCCTCAACGCCGTCGATCTCGAGACCGCGCCGTTCCCCGGCTTCGCCACCGATCTCCAGGCCCAGTTCATGGCCCTGATGACCACGGCGAACGGCGAGAGCCGCATCCGCGAGACCATCTTCGAGAACCGCTTCATGCACGCCCCCGAGCTGATGCGCCTGGGCGCCGACATCTCGGTGCACGGCGGCGAGGCCCGCGTGCGCGGCGTCGCCCAGCTGGAAGGCGCCGAGGTGATGGCCACCGACCTGCGCGCCTCCGTCAGCCTGGTGATCGCCGGCCTGGTGGCGCGCGGCGAGACCGTCGTGTCGCGCATCTACCACCTCGACCGGGGCTTCGAGCGCCTGGAAGAGAAGCTGGGCGCCTGCGGAGCCCAGGTGCGCCGCATCAAGGGCGACGGCGAGCCGGAGCTCTGAACATGAGCGCCGCGCCCCTCCGCCTGCTGGCCCACGAGCCTGAAGACCTGCCGGTGATCTCGGCCGCCTTGCAGGACGCCGTCGCCAAGATCGGCGACATCCGCTGGGACGCGGCCGCCCGCACCCTGACGCTCGCCTGCAACCGCTTCCGCTGGGAAGCCGGGGCTAAGAAGAAGGGCGGCGAGCGCGTGCGCTCGGCCCTGCAACTGGGCGACGTCACCGGCGTGCAGGCCCGCAACCTGCGCCGCGACGCCAAGCAGGCGGTGGTCGAACTGCTGTCGGTCACCTTCGAGCCCGGCGAAGAAGCCCCGGGCGGCGTGATCCTGCTGACCTTCGCCGGCGGCGGCGACCTGCGGGTCAGCGTCGACTGCGTGGAAGCCGCCCTGGCTGACGTCTCCGAGCCCTGGGCGACCCCCCGGAAGCCTGGGCACGAGGGGTAGGGCTCGGTCCCTTTCCTCGCGTCATTCCCGCCCTTGTGGCGGGAAACCCTCTGTCAGTCTCAGGTGTGTGAGGCGGCGTGCTTAGCGCGTCGGCTTCCGCTGCCTTGTGGGCGCTTACTACCTATGGGAGAAGGTTATTATATCTTCGCCTGTTATGTAGGTTCGCGGATGCTTGTCGTCAGCAAGGTCGAGGAGGAGGAATGGAAGAGTCGAGTTTTATTGACGACTTACGAGAAATAAAAGAAAACTGGCATGATGCAGAATACAGAAATGCGTTTCTGATTGAATTGCTGAAGGGGTTGGTCAGATTTGTCTTTGGATTCATTGTGGCATTTCTGGCGATGGCGGTTTTTACATTAATCACCTGATTGACCTTGCACTGTAGGTGAGTTTTCGCGTGGCGAGGCCTGTTTCTCTCCTGCTGGCCTACATCGAACACCCGCTCATTGGGCATTGTCGTCGGTGGCGAGGGCCAAGCTCCTGGGCGGGCATGACTGCCGCTGAGGGCGTTAACCAACCAAGCTTCTGATTTCCAAATATTTCAAATCGCATCCGACCTGATACGTTAACTCGCAGTTGAATCGACTTCGAGTGCGTGATGACCAGGATCGGCTCTCAGGGCTACGCCGCCGCCTACGCCTATGCGGGCGCGACGAGCAGTCAGACGGGAACCACGACCGCCGCCCAGGCCAAGGCTGCGGAAGCCGCCAAGACCGGCGCGTCCAGCGTCAGCGTCACCCTGTCGGCGGAAGCCCAGGCCGCGCTGGCCGCCGCGAGCACCGACGGTCGCAGCCTCGCCACCGTGACCTCCGACGCCCGCAAGAGCCTCGACGCCCTGCTGTCGGCCGCCAAGGCGACCAGCGCGCTGAAGGACGGCAAGGCGACCATCGACGTCTCCGGCCTCGACCGCCGCAGCCTTTACGCCATCGCCTCCAACCAGGGCGGAAGCTTCCCGATCGAGGAGCAGGTGGTCGCCAGCCTCCAGCTGAAGGTCGGACAAGACAAGGCCCTGGCCGGCCCCGCCGCCGACGCCCGGGTCACCGGCGACTATGCCGGCCTCTACAAGGCCGCCCTGACCCGTCACGAGGCCGCCGGGACCGAGGAGAAGGGGACGCTGGCCTGGCAGAACGCCAAGGCCGCCCTGGTCGAGGGCCTGCGCCAGGCGACCGCCAAGCCCGGAACCGCGCCCACGGGGATCGCCGACGATCCGGTCGCCGCCTACCTCAAGGAAAACGGCGGCGTCGTCGCCAACCCGCGCTCGCGCGACATCGACGCCGTGGCCTCCGACGTCCGCACGGCGCTCGACCGCCAGTACTCGCTGGCGACCGGCGAGGGCATGGCGACCGACGCCGACGCCGGAACCATCGACTTCACCCGCTTCGACGACCGCTCGCTGTCGGCGATCGCCCTGAACAAGGGCGGCCAGTTCTCCGAGCACGAGGTCAAGGAGGCCGCCGACGAGGTGCGCGCGCGCAACCGCGAGGGCGTCTCCTCGAACTGGAAGTCGGCCCAGCAGTCGGGCGACGCCTCGGTGTTCGGCCGCAACCTCGTCTCGCAATATGTCTCGATGAGCGACGAGGAGCGCGAGGCCGTCGGCTGGACCCCGGCCCTCTACGACAAGATGGTCTCGCTGCAGACCCTGTCGGACAAACTTTCCTCGATGTTCGGGGCGGACGGCACGCTCAAGACGGGTATGAGCCTGCTCGACTATCTGTAGGCCCCGGTATCTGGAATAAGAGGCGCAAAGTTCCGCTTCCACGGATTCATCGTCTCATGTCCCTGATCTCGAACACCTCGCGCGCCCTGCTCGTGGCCGCGCTCCTCGGCGGCGTCGCCGTCCCGGCCCTGGCTTCGGCGGCTCCCGCGAAAGCCCCCATGATCGCCCCGCTGTCCACCCGCTCGGACGCCAAGGACATCCACTCCTACGCCAGGCCCCAGGTCGCCCGCGTCACCCACGTCGATCTCGACCTGACGGCCGACTTCACGGGCAAGAAGATGGTCGGCAAGGCCGCCCTCGACCTCAAGCTCGCGCCCGGCGCCAAGGAAGTCGTGCTCGACACCAAGGGCTTGAAGATCAAGTCGGTGACCAACGCCCAAGGCAAGGCGCTGAAGTGGAGCCTCGGGACGTTCGACCCGCATCTGGGCGCGCCGCTGACCGTCGCCCTGGCCGGCGCCAAGCGCATCGTCATCGCCTATGAGAGCGCCCCCGACGGCGCGGCCCTGCAATGGCTGTCGCCCTCGCAGACGGCCGGCAAGGTCAAGCCGTATCTGTTCAGCCAGGGCGAGGCGATCCTCAACCGCACCTGGATCCCCACCCAGGACAGCCCGGGCATCCGCCAGACCTGGACCGCCCGCATCGTCGCGCCCGAGGGCCTGAAGGCGGTGATGAGCGCCGAGATGCTCACTCCCAACGGCGAGCCCGTCGCCGGCGGCGGCCGCGCCTATCGCTTCCGGATGGACAAGCCGGTCGCGCCCTACCTGATCGCCATCGCCATCGGGGATCTGGCCTTCCAGCCGCTGGGGCCGCGCACCGGGATCTATACCGAGCCCTCGGCCCTGAAGGCCGCGGCCTGGGAATTCGCCGACGTCGAGAAGATGGTCGAGGCGGCCGAGAAGCTCTACGGCCCCTACCGCTGGGGCCGCTACGACCTGCTGGTGCTGCCGCCGTCGTTCCCGTTCGGCGGCATGGAGAACCCGCGCCTGACCTTCGCCACCCCGACGGTGATCGCCGGCGACCGCTCGCTGGTCAGCCTGGTGGCGCACGAGCTGGCCCACTCCTGGTCGGGCAACCTGGTCACCAACGCCACCTGGGCCGACTTCTGGCTCAACGAGGGCTTCACGGTCTATTTCGAGAACCGGATCATGGAGGCCCTCTACGGCAAGGACACGGCCGCCATGCTGGCCGACCTGGGCTGGACCGACCTGCACGAGGCGATCGAGGAGGCCGGCGGCATGACCGGTCCCGACACCCGCCTGCACATCGACCTGACCGGCCGCGATCCCGACGACGGCATGACCGACATCCCCTACGAAAAGGGCGCGGCCTTCCTGCGCACCATCGAGAAGGAGGTCGGCCGCGAGCGCTGGGACGCCTATCTGCGCGGCTATTTCGACCGCCACGCCTTCCAGCCGCAGACCGCCGAGGGCTTCATCGCCGACCTGCGGGCCAACCTGTTCAAGGGCGATGCGGCGCTGGAAAAGAAGATCGACGTCCAGCGCTGGATCTACCAGCCGGGCCTGCCCGAGAACGCCGTCCACGTGCAGTCCAAGGCCTTCGAGCCGGTGGACGCCGCGGCCAAGGCTTTCGCGGATGGCGGCGTTGCGCCAGTCGAGGCTTGGAACGGCTGGGGCACGTCCGAGCGCGTCCGCTTCGTCGGCCAGTTGCCGCGCAAGCTGACGAACGCCCAACTGGCCGCCGTCGACGCCGCCTTCGGCCTGTCGGCCCAGGGCAACAGCGAGATCCGCTTCGCCTGGCTGCAGCTGGCCATCGCCAACCGTTACGAGCCGGCCGTGCCGTCGCTGGAGCAGTTCCTGACCGGCCAGGGCCGCCGCAAGTTCGTCGCCCCGCTGTTCGTGTCGCTGTGGGGCCAGGGCGAGTGGGGCCAGCCGATCGCCAAGCGCATCTATGCGGAGTCCCGGCCGCTCTATCACGCCGTTACCCGCGAGACGGTCGATAAGACGGTGAAGTAGGGGCCGCTTGCGCCCAAGGGTATTTGTAGGATGAATGCGCTCCGTCCCTTGCTGGTGGCGGAGCGTTTTCTTGTCGGCATTCCTTAAAGGCCTCGCGGCCGCCCTGGCCTGCGCATTGCTGGCTGTCCCGGCCCTCGCCGCGCCCAAATACCCGCTCTCCACGCGAGGACCCGACATCGTCGACGCCAGGGGCGCGAAGGTGCGGCTGGTCAGCGTCAACTGGTTCGGCGCGGAGTCGGGCGAGTTCGTGGTCGGCGGACTGGACAAACAGCCGCTCGAGACGATCGTGAAGACCATCAAGGCCGGCGGCTTCAACTCCGTGCGCCTGCCGTGGTCGAACGAGCTGGTCGAACGCGATCCGGTGGTCGAGGACCGCTTCCTGGCCGCCAATCCCAGGCTGAAGGGCAAGACGGCGCTTCAGGTGTTCGATGCGGTGGTCGACGCCATCGGCCGCGAGGGGCTGATGGTGGTGCTCGACAACCATCGCAGCCGCGGCGACTGGTGCTGCGACGAAGCGCACGGCGACGGCCTGTGGTGGACGCCCGCCTATCCCGAAAGCGCCTGGCTGGCCGACTGGAAGACGGTGACGGCCCGCTATGCGAACCGCCCCTTCGTGGTCGCCGCCGAACTGCGCAACGAGATCCGGCCCGACCCGTCCCTGGGCCTCAAGCCGGTCTGGGGCGGCGGTGATCCGCGCACCGACTGGCGGGCGGCCTCCATGCGCGGGGCGGAAGCCGTGCTGGCGGTCAATCCGAGGCTGCTGATCGTGGTCGGCGGCATCGACTACCAGAACCACCTGACCGGGGTGCGCGACCAGCCCGTGACCCTGTCGGTCCCGGGCAAGCTGGTCTACGCCGCCCACGACTACGCCTGGAACCGCAAGCCCGAGGAACTGGCCGATCCGGCCCTGTTCGCCCTGCGCTCGCACGAGCGCTGGGGCTTCGTGCGTGACCCGAGCCAGCCCTGGACCGCGCCGGTCTATATGAGCGAGTGGGGCGGCTGCACCCAGCCCGGCCCCGACGGCCAGCCCTGCAAGAGCGACCGCATCACCTTCGTCCAGGCTCTGGCGGGGTATGCGCGGGACACCGGCATCGACTTCGCCTGGTGGCCGCTGAACGGCACGCAGTCGGGCGGCTACAACCGCACGGCCGGGGCGGTAGAGCCCTATGGGTTGCTGGACCCGACCTGGGGCAAGTGGGCCGATCCGAAGGTGGTGGAGGCGCTGACGGGGAAGGCGGTTCGCTAGGCCCTGAGGCTCTTCTTCTTCGCCTTCCTGGGCCTTGTGCCCAGGATCCCGGGGGCCGCCTGCTCAGACCTTTGTCGTTGGAGCGAGGTCTGAGCAGCGGCCGGCATGGGCCCTCGCCACGAGGGCGAGGGAGGTGGTGTTGTTGGGAAGTGGGGGGCTCAACCCCCACCCCCAAACCGTAAAACCCCCGCGAAAGCGGGGGCCCAGGCTTTTTCTGAAACGCGGGGCGCTCGACGATAAAACGCCTGGGTCCCCGCTTTCGCGGGGATTTTACGGAAGAAAGTATCAGGCCGTGGCCGTCTCGGCCTCCGGCTGGATGTCCTCCAGCTCCCCCTCCCACTTGGCCACGACGGCCGCGGCGACCGAGTTGCCGACCACGTTGGTGGCCGAGCGGCCCATGTCGAGCAG
>PJUJ01000178.1_pt1 | contig 46351 bp, 67 predicted proteins | sample 1512321 | NCBI WGS metagenome assembly PJUJ01 (sample SAMN08177669, study PRJNA422409) | Feces metagenome, whole genome shotgun sequencing project. | isolation source: Chicken feces enriched on filter paper: beechwood xylan treatment | host: Gallus gallus | place: USA: Madison | collected 2015-01-15 | reverse complement strand
GCGCAGGAGGTCGTCGCCCTCCATGGTCGGGCCGCACTTCAGGCCGATCGGGTTCTTCACGCCGCGCATGAACTCGATGTGGGCGCCGTCCAGCTGGCGGGTGCGCTCGCCGATCCACAGCAGGTGGGCGCTGGTGTCGTACCAGTCGCCCGAAGTGCTATCGACGCGGGTCATGGCTTCCTCGAAGCCCAGCAGCAGGGCCTCGTGGCTGGTGAAGAACTCCACGCGCTTCAGGTCGGGCTGGGTGTCGGGCGTGACGCCGACGGCCGACATGAAGGTCAGGGCCTCGGAGATCTTCTCCGACAGTTCGCGGTAGCGCGCGCCCTGCGGGCTGTCGCCGACGAAGCCCAGGGTCCAGCGGTGGATGTTGTAGAGGTCGGCATAGCCGCCGCTGGCGAAGGCGCGCAGCAGGTTCAGGGTCGCCGCCGACTGGCCGTAGGCCTTCAGCAGGCGGTCCGGGTCGGGAACGCGCTCGGCCTCGTTGAAGTCCATGCCGTTGATGATGTCGCCGCGATAGGACGGCAAGGTCACATCGTCGATCGTCTCGATCGGCTCGGAGCGCGGCTTGGCGAACTGGCCGGCGATGCGGCCCACCTTCACCACCGGCTTGCCGCCGGCGAAGGTCAGCACCACCGCCATCTGCAGGATCAGGCGGAAGGTGTCGCGGATGTTGTCGGCGTGGAATTCCTTGAAGCTCTCGGCGCAGTCGCCGCCCTGCAGCAGGAAGGCCCGGCCTTCGGCCACGTCGCCCAGCAGGCTCTTCAGACGGCGCGCCTCGCCGGCGAAGACCAGCGGCGGCATCTGGCGGAGGGTCTGCTCGACCCGCTCGACAGCGCCGGCGTCCGGATAATCCGTCGGCACGTGCTTGGCGGGTTTGGCTCTCCAGGTCGCGGGGGTCCACCGGGCGGTCATGATGTTCTCAAACGTTCTAAAGGGGAGCGCTGATAGCGCACCCCGAGGGTAAAAGCAAAAATCGTGCGGCGAAGCTGTATATTTTAGCCCGGCGGGGAAATTTCAACCAACTCGTCGCTGTATTCGCTGCTCGAACGACGCAGGGCGACGCAGGCGATGATGGCCAGGGCGCCGACGGCGATCCACCACTCCTGCCAGACCCCGAAGCTGAGCGCGCCGATGACCAGATAGCTGACCAGGGCCGCGCCCGCCGTCGCCGCCGCGCCGCGATCGGTCTCGGCCGTGCGCGTCACGCCATAGGCCAGCCAGCAGAAGAAGGCGCCGGCCAGGGCCGCGCCGATCGCGCCGAGCTCGAGCCACAGCTGGAGCTGGGCGTTGTGGGTGTGCAGCGGGATGGCGTCGCCGAAGGTGCGGCTGGCGTCCAGGCCCCAGCCTCGAAACGGATGCGACTGCACGTGGTCGGCCGCGAAGGCCCAGATGTTCAGGCGCGCGTCCCACGACGGCGGCACCAGGGCGTGCAGCCAGGCCCAGAAACCGCTCTGGATGGCCCAGAGCACGGCGATCGGGGCGACGACGAACGGCAACGCCACGAACAGGGTCAGCGCCCGCCCGCCGAACTTGCCGCCGAACTTGATCAGCGCCCAGGTCACCAGTCCCGCCGCGAGCGCGACGAGGCAGGAGTCGGCGCTCGATAGCACCGAGGTGACGACCGCCCCGGCCAGCAGCAGCAGCACGGCCGCCGCCTTGCCCCGCCGCGCGAGCGCCGCCGCCGCCGGCCAGAACATCACCGCCAGCACGTAGCAGCCGATGCTGATCTTTACCTTGGCGATGTCCGGACGCACCGGATCACCGGTCAGGACGCGAAACTTCTGGAAGATCGCCGCGCCCGTCAGCGCATCGACGCCGATGACGATCGCCAGGGCCAGGACGCCGAACCCCATGACGGTCGTGGCGCGATCGGCCGCGCGGGCCGACAGGCGGAACGCCGCGGCGACCGCAGCGCCATAGAGCACGAGCTGCAGGACGAGCTTGGCCGCCGTCAGCTTCTCGATGTCGCCATAGGCCTTCAGCGAGCCGGGCGGCGGGGCGGCCGGGCTCCAGGCCATGCTCCACACGCCCCACAGGGCCAACAACAGCAGGATGAAGGCCGGAGCAATCGGGGCGCGCGGACGGCCGATCACCGGCAGGGCCAATAGACCGACAAGGGACAGCAGAGGCGCGAAACCGAGCTGCGCGAGATAGCCCAGCAACGGGGTCATCACGAACAGGAAGATCATGACGCCGCCCAGCCACGGCGTCGGCTTCTCGGTCACGGCCGTCTGGTTCATACGCCGCCCACCTCGGCCGGGACGTACTTCTCGCGCATGGTCACCAGTTCCTCGGCCAGGGTCGGGTGGACGGCGCAGGTGCTGTCCCACTGCGGCTTGGTCACGCCCATCTTCACCGCGATGGCGGCCATCTGGATGATCTCGGGCGCGTCGGGACCGACCACGTGGACGCCGACGACCTGCTCGTTGTCCTGGCGGACGACCAGCTTCATCAGGCAGCGCTCCTGGCCGCCGTAGAAGGTCAGCTTCATCGGCCGGAAGACGGCGCGATAGATGTCGACCTTGCCGAAGGCGTGTCGGGCCTCGGCCTCGCTCATGCCCACCGCGCCGATCGGCGGCTGCGAGAACACGGCCGAGGCGACCAGGTCGTGATCGAAGGTGGTCGGATTGCCGTAGAACTCGGTCTGCGCGAAGGCCGCGCCCTCGCGGATGGCCACTGGCGTCAGGTTGATGCGGTCTGTGACGTCGCCGACGGCCCAGATGCTGTCGACATTGGTCTTGGAATGGGCGTCGACGGCGATCGCGCCCTTGTCGTTCAGCTTCACCCCGGCGTTCTCGAGGCCCAGCCCCTCGACATAGGGGTCGCGGCCGGTGGCGAAGAGGACGACGTCGCTCTCGAAGGTCAGGTTGTTGTTGAAGGTGCTGACGAGGCCCGTGTCGGTCTTCTCGATCGACTTGTGCGAGCAGCCCAGCACCACCTTGACGCCGCGCTTCTCCATCTCGTCGGCGAGATGGGCGCGGACGTCGTCGTCGAAGCCGCGCAGGATGTTGGAGCCGCGGTAGCAGAGCGTGGTCTCGACACCGAGGCCAGCATAGATGCCGGCGAACTCGACGGCGATATAGCCGCCGCCGACCACCAGCACCCGCTTGGGCAGGGTCGGCAGGTGGAAGGCCTCGTCCGAGGTGATCCCATGCTCGGCGCCCTCGAACTCAGGACGCACCGGACGGCCGCCGGTGGCCACCAGGATCCGCTTGGCGGTGTAGCGGCCAGCGTCCTGCGAGCCCTCGCGCGGCAGCACCTCGACAGTGTGGGCGTCGAGGATGCGGGCCTTGCCATGCAGCAGGTGGGCGCCGGCCTTGCGCAGGTTGGTGACGTAGATGCCCGACAGCCGCGCGATCTCGACGTCCTTGTCGTGCAGGAAGGTCTTCCAGTCGAAGCTGGCCTGCCCGATCGTCCAGCCGTAGCCCTTGGCCGTCTTCAGCTGGCTGGAGACCTCGCTGGCGTAGACCATGAACTTCTTGGGCACGCAGCCGCGCACCACGCAGGTGCCGCCGACCCGGTATTCCTCGGCCACGGCGACCTTGGCGCCCGACAGGGCCGCCAGCCGCGCGGCGCGCACGCCGCCCGAACCGGCGCCGATGACGAAGAGGTCGAAGTCGTACTCAGCCATCATCGGCTCCGGATCAAAGCGAACTGGAAACAGCGGGATCGGGATATGGGATCAAGGCAGAAGCTTGACCACCCCTTCGTCGGTCCCGATCAGGGCCTCGTCGGCCAAGTCGAGGAACAGGCCGTGGTCGACCACGCCGGTGACGGTCTTCAGCGCCGCCGCCAGGGCCGCCGGGTCGGGGATCGCGCCCGAGGCCATGTCGTAGATCACGTTGCCGCCGTCGGTGGCGACGACGCCGCGGTCGGCCATGCGCAGGCGCGGCGGCGGCAGGTCGAACTCGGCGGCGATATCGGCCAGGCGACGCCCGGTGTGAGGATGGCCGAAGCGCACCACCTCGATCGGCAGCGGGAACTTGCCCAGGACCTTCACGTGCTTGGCGGCGTCAGCGATGACGACGCAGCGCTTGGAGGCCTCCCAGACCAGCTTCTCGCGCAGCAGGGCCGCGCCGCCGCCCTTGATCAGGGACAGGCCAGGGCCGATCTCGTCGGCGCCGTCGACGGTGAGGTCGATCGACATGACGTCGTCCAGCGTCGCCAACTGAATGCCGAGCTCGCGGGCCAGGCTGGCGGTCGCCTCCGAGGTCGGCACGCCGCGAACGTCGAGCTTGCGGGCGGCCAGGGCCTTCACGAACCAGGCGGCGGTCGAGCCGGTGCCCAGGCCCACGACCATGCCCGGCTCCACCAGCAGGGCGGCGGCTTCGCCCGAAGCCTTCTTCTGCGCGTCGGCGCTCATGCCTTCTTGTCCTTCTTTGCCTGCTTCTGGGCCTGCTTCAGGGCGCGGAACTTGGCCGCCCACCCGGTCTTGTTGGCTTGCGGCGCGCGGCTCAGCGCCAGGTCGCCGGAGGGAACGTCGGCGGTGATCACCGAGCCCGAGCCGGTCATGGCCCCGTCGCCGATCCGCACCGGCGCGACCAGGGCCGAGTTGGAGCCGATGAAGGCGCCCGCGCCGACATGGGTCTCGAACTTCTCGAAGCCGTCGTAATTGCAGAAGATCGTCCCGGCCCCGATGTTGGCCTTCGGGCCGACCGAGCCGTCGCCCAGATAGGTCAGGTGGTTGGCCTTGGCGCCCGCGCCGACCTTGACCTTCTTGACCTCGACGAAGTTGCCGATGTGGGCCTCTGGACCGATCTCGGCGCCCGGACGCAGGCGGGCGTAGGGACCGATCAGGGCGCCCTCCCCGACCGACGCGCCTTCCAGGTGGCTGAAGGCCTTGATCACCGCGCCGGAAGCGACGCTGACGCCCGCGCCGAACACCACGAACGGCTCGACCGTGACGCCGGCCGCGATCGCCGTGTCCCACGACAGATAGACGGTCTCGGGCGCGGGCATGGTCACGCCCTCGGCCATCAGGACGGCGCGGCGGCCGGCCTGCCAGACGGCCTCGGCGGCGGCCAGCTCGGCCTGGGAATTGACGCCCTGCACGGCGGCCTCGGGCGCGAAGGCGGCGCGGGTGGCCAGCTTGCGATCATGGGCGATGCCGACGATGTCGGTCAGATAGTATTCGCCCTTGGCGTTGTCGTTGCCGACGGCGGCCAGCAGGTCGAACAGCTGGGTACGGTCGGCGGCCAGCACGCCGGAATTGCAGTGCTTGAGCGCCAGGACGGCCGGCTCGGCGTCCTTGGCCTCGACGATGCGCAGCAGCACGTGGCCCGGGGCCAGCACCAGACGACCGTAGGCGCCGGGATCGGCGGCCTCGAAGCCCAGCACGGCGACATCGGTCCCGGCGGCGCGCAGGTCGAACAGCGGCGCGATCACCGGAGCATTGAGCAGCGGGCAGTCGGCATAGGTGACGACCACGTCGCCGTCGAAATCGGCCAGGGCGTCCTTGGCGGCCAGCACGGCGTGGCCGGTGCCCAGCGGCGGGTCCTGCACGACGGTGGCGTTCGGACCCAGGCGCTTCCTGGCGTGCTCGCCGACCTGCGGGCTGTGCGCACCCACGACCACCACGATGCGCTCGCAGCCCAGGGCCTGCGCGGCGTCGATGGCGTGGTCGAGCATCGGCCGGCCGCCGACCTTGTGCAGCACCTTGGGCGTCGGCGACTTCATCCGGGTGCCCTGGCCGGCGGCCAGGATCACCGCCGCGCGCGGACGGCCACTGCCGTGGGATGAGGTGGTCGTAGTCATGACCAGAGCGACTCCGAAGCGAACCAAAGTTGCATTAGCCGCGCCTTTAGCCGAAAGGCCAGAGCATGTCTCTTCCGCACGCCCACGAAACCGCCCTTCGGGACGCCACCATCGCCTTCGACCTCGACGGCACCCTGGTCGACACCGCGCCCGACCTGGTGGGCGCGCTGAACACCATCCTCGCCGAGGAGGGCCTGCCCGCCCTGCCCTTCGACGACGTGCGCAAGATGGTCGGCCGTGGGGCCAAGGCGCTGCTGGAGCGGGGCTTCGCCGCCGCCGGCGCGCCGCTGGACGCCGATCGCGCGCCCCGGCTGGTCGAGCGCTTCATCGCCATCTATCTGGGCCGCATCGCCCACGAGAGCGCGCCGTTCGAGGGCGTGGTCGAGGTTCTCACCGACCTGAAGGCCGCCGGCGCGCGCCTGGTGGTCTGCACCAACAAGCTGACCCACCTGTCGGTCGCCCTGCTGGACGCCGTCGACCTGACCCGATTCTTCGACGCCGTGGTCGGCGCCGACGACGCCCCCGCCCCCAAGCCCGACCCGCGCCACGTGCTGGCGGCCATCGCCGCGGTCGGCGGCGACCCGGCCCGTGCGGTGATGGTCGGCGACAGCATCAACGACGTCCTGGCCGCCAAGAACGCCAAGGTCCCTGCCTTGCTGGTCTCGTTCGGCTACACCGAGGCCCCGGTCGAGACCCTCGGCGGAGATCTGTTGATAGATCGCTTTTCCGAGGTCCCGGAGGCCGCAATCTCGCTTTTGGGCACTTGCGGCGCGGAAAAGAGCGGTCTATAGCCCCCTTCCTCTCGCGGCGGGGACTTCTTCGGAAGGCCCAGCCCACCCGGCGGATGCTTAGCTCAGCGGGAGAGCACCTCGTTCACACCGAGGGGGTCGCAGGTTCAATCCCTGCAGCATCCACCATTCTTTTCTCGTGTTAATTCAACGCCATGGGCGCGGCGACCGCATCGCTGCGCAGCCAGCGCTCCCCAGAATACTCCCCAGTATCGACGCGATGTCGCATTGACTCCGGCGCTCCACATGGGAACATTTGATGAACATTCTGGAGCCGACAAATGCCCTCTCCTATGCGCTCAGGAGCGCGTGACGGCGCACGCCCACGCGTCTACCTGACCACCATCGCCAAGCTGACCCGGGTTCGCGCATCGTCAGCCGACCCGAATTCTCGAACGCTGCACTTCACCTTTCCCCAGAACACCGGCGGCTCGAACCGATCATCGGCCGCCTTCGTCGAGGTCGGAGACGTGCCCGATTTCGTGGGAGAGAGCGCTTGGTTCGAAATGGAGAAGGTCCAGCGCGGCGCCGGACGGCACTGGCCCTGGTGGCGCGCCGTGCGCCAAGTGGAGCCGCCCGCAGGCGCCTGAGCCATCCTCCGGCGACTGTTGCCGCGGTACGCTGCCCTACCTCGCCTCTGCCTGGGCGGGGCCTAAGCCGCCGCCTCAACCGCCGGCCGCCAGGTGATGTGCTCCCATAGCCACTCTTCGAACGTCACCATCTTCCCGAAGTGGTCGTAGCGATGGTCAGGGCCCGTCCACCACTCCAGTTTGAAGTGCTCGGCGACGGTGGGGTGGATCGGGATTCGGGGAGCTGGGGTTGGGTGATGATCGAACACCATCTCCGATGTCGCGCGGTGTTCAGGACCGAGATCGAGCAGCTCGCATACTTGACGCCCAAGCTGACGGTAGAGCGTCTGAGTAGGATGCCAGAAGAGCTCAAAAAGCTGTTGCTTCCGAAAATTCTCTTCGATCCAGTCGGATATTTTGATCTCGCAGAAAGCTTCCATCCGACGCCATCGCCGAAGCTGATCGCGCCAAATCCCGTCCAAGTCGCAGACGCGACTCATGTCCGCAGCGAGATATTGGTTGAAAACCTCTTCAGACGTGAGGCCTTGATGGGCCAGATGGTTCAGCATTGCATCGCCGATGACGATACGATCGTCCAGTCCCACCCGTGCGTCGCCGCTGGCAAACGGCCAAAATGGCCGCATATACAGCGCTGGAAAGCCGACCACTCTAGTGGTGCTTCGCACATCCTTCGGCGGCCGCGGCATACGCCGCATGGTCTGGAAAAAGAGGTGGGAGGCACCGTCCAACTCGGCGCGCAGCCGGTCGAGCGCATCGGCGCTCTCCGAATAGACTGCGACGATTTCATGAGGAAAGTCGGGGTGCCTGGCGGCCACCTGCTGGAGGTTAGTCGCCAGCCAGCCGGCTTGGCAGTTACCGTAAAAAACAATCCGTCCCATCTAGCGAGCGTAGCACAGCTATTGCGTGTGTCACGCCAGGGTGATGCTTCCGCTGCGGACGACGCCATCAGACCCCTTCGCCTTGAAAGTCAGTTGCGTATTGCTGGTCAGCTGGAAGGTCACATCGCCGTTTGCTGAGGGCGTCACAGAGGCTCCGGGAGCCACGGTCAACGGCTTGTAGAACTTCACGCCCGTTAGACCCGAGGTGCTGAGCAAGGTCGTGTCGCTATATTCCACATGCCGACCGGCTCCCTTCGCCACCCGCACGTAATCCTCGTTCGCCTGAGATCCTTCCACGATCGACGTGGCGCCCGACCCCGCCGCGCCAATCGGTTGCGTCACCCGGGCGTAGGTGCCGGCGAACATGTCGCCAGAGACCAGACCATCGTTGTTGTCGAAGAGGACGTGCGATCCGATGGGGTCGACTGCGTAAACGCCGGTCACACAGCCGCCAGCGCCGGAGTAGGCACCGTTGCCTCCCAGAAGGTTACCAACGATGCTCACATAGTCGGAAGCGTCGCCAACCCGGATACCGCATCGCAGGTCCACGTCGGAGTTATAGAACCCCTTCGTGTTCCAATGGTCGATACTGTTTCCCGTCAGGTTAGCGCCCAGGGCTCCGTCCAGTCGAATGGGCCCGCCGACAAAGGCGGAGAAATCGTTCCCCGTAATCGTGGTCTTCAGCGCCGATACGGTGCCGGTTTCATTAACCGCCACCAAGATTGCACCAAGCGTGTTTCCCTGTCCGGCAAATTGATTGGCCGATATAAGTGTCTTGTTGCAAAAATTGGCCCCGGCCCCATCAATGACGAGTTGATATCCGCCGGTCGAGTCGAAGAAGTTGCCAACGATATTATTGTTGATCACCCCCGACGTCGGCTCAACAACCAAGCCGCCGACCTGACCGTAGGCGATGTAGTTATCCGTGATCCACGTGGCCTCGCCTGCCTTGAGCCAGAAGACACGCTGCGGACCCAGACTCGCTACGAGATCCGTCGTTGTATGCGAACCGGGCCAGGTGATCGTCCGGCCGGTAGCTACAGCCCCCGTGAGATAATTCGCCCGATATCGGTTATGCCTGGGCGTCTGCGGAGTCAGAGCCGGATCGTAATCCTGGACGATCGTCGCCAGGGCTTCTTGCAAAATGGTTTCCTCAGGATCCCAGATCCCAAGTGCCCAGTTGTGCTCGAAGTCGCAGTCAACGGCGCCGTAAGTGTAGATTTGATAGGGTAGCCCAAAGAACCGGTTTTCGCTGATGATGCAATTCGTCATAGTGTAGCCCATGACGTGTGCCCACGGTTGCGTGACGGGGTTTATGAAGGCGTCTGGATCTTGTTGCAGAAACTGCCCTGCCCCGTGGTCATGGTAGACCCAGCAGCCAGTCAGACCTCCACCGAGACAACCAACGTCACCGCTGCTGCCAGGCAAGCCAATCTGGAAGGTGTGACCATAGTCGCCGGTCCTGCGCAGATACGTCGAGAGCATACCTGCGCCGCGAACGAGGACGCCGTGGCGCACCACGATTGTCGCACTGAGGTTCCACGTGCCGGGAGGAATCTCGACCGTCGTCAGCCCCGTCCCCGGGAGCTTACGGGCGAAGGCCTCATTGCAAGCAGCTTGCAGTGCAGCGGTGATATCCACGCCGGGGGTGAGCGCCGCATAGTCCCGCAGGTCAATCCGCTGCCGGATCTTTGCTTGGAGCGAGCCGGCCACCGCTCCTGCTCCGGATTGGAGGAATGTCTGATTGGCTGCGCTCTCAAGAACGGGTCCGAGCGCCCGGATCACGCTCTTCACTGGCTTGTAAGCCCCCGACGAAGGCGCGCCATCGGTGTTGAAGTCGCGGAACGCGTTCGCGAAGGCGTCGGCGATAGCGCCCATGGGCCGGCTCTCTCTGCATCAGACGCGGCGTCGTCCGACGCTGCATAGAGAGAGGTATGCCGATATCAGTCTTGGTTGGCGAGGCCCCTGTCGGCAAGCTGTCGCAGGGCTTCCGGACGCGAGGGCTTCGGCTCAGGCTGAGCATCAATCCAGGCGTCGAGACGATCTAGTTGCTCTGGTTGGAGCCGAACTTGGATAGGCGTCCCCTTGCCCGTCGCCGGGGGGCCAGGCTTCTTCCGCAATTGTGGTTGCACAGTCATTACATCTATGATACCACAATCATGTCGGGGCGAAAGAGCGTTGGCGCGCTCTCCGCCCCTAACCATGAAACTTCGGAAGGAGTGTTCCGATGCCCCAGGCTGCTCAGCCTAATAGCACGTTCGTGCGCGATCTCCAGGCCCTGGCCGACACGACCGCGCTCCTCGCCCGCCTGTTCCCGCGCCGGACCGGCGGCGCCGCGGGTGAGCCGTGCGCCCCTCCCGTGACGCCGCGCCGCCCGGCGCCGGCCGCCACGCGCATGCTGGAGACCGCGTAATGGTCGCCACCACACGTCGCGCCCTGTTTGGAGGGGCTGTCGCGGTTGCCACTGGCGCCGCCGCCCCTGCTCTGGCCGCTCCGCATCCCGACGCCGCGCTGATCAAGCTCTACGCCGAGTACAAGGAAGCCGACGCGGTGTCGGAGGAAGCGTCTCGGCGCGAAGACGAGGTCACGACCAAGTACATGAATCTGCGGGGCGAGTACCCGGCCACGCTGCGTTTCAAGAACATGGACTATGCCGTGTTCAACGATCAGCGCGGCAGCGCAGCGACCGCTCACAAGAGCCTATCGATCGTCGTCGACACCATGCGAGACCTGCGCGGCAAGGCTGACGGACCCTTGGTGCAGCAAGCCCGCCACCGCTGCGCCGAACTTATCGCCGCACATCGCGAATGGAAGACGCGCTGCCGCATCGCTCGCCGAGCGACCGGTCTCACCTCCGCTGTAGATCTGGCCTGGGACATGGTCAATCACCGCGAGCAGATCGAAAGGCAGATCATGAACACGCCCGCGAAGACGATCACGGGCTTGGCGATCAAGGCGACGATCGCCTATCGCTTCGCCCGGCACATCACCGACCAGGACGAATACGGCGAGCACTGGTTCAAGGCCGTCGTCGTCGACGCGATGGCCATCGGAGACGCCCAATGAGCGCGACCAAGACCTCCACCATCGAGCTGCCGCCGCTGGCGATCCAGACCCTGCGCGTCCCGATCGTGGGTGATAGCCCGTTGATCACCCACGCCTGGAGCGAGAAGGCTCTGCGCGCCATGGCTGACAAGCAGCAGAAGAAGGCCACCGCCGGGCGCGAGGCGAAGGACCCTTGGGCCGACTTCTGCGGGTCCATGTACTGGCTTTCCGAGCGGCCCGAGAAGCCGACCGAGGCCGATGTCGAGGCGGCTCGCTTCGGCTTCCCCGCGATCGCGTTCAAGGCCGCGGCCGTGACAGCCTGCACCTCGATCGGATCCATCACCAAAGTGGCCGCCCGCCAAGCCTTCCACGTCGAGGGTGAGTTCGTCGAGATCAACGGCCCTCCCCCGTCGATGCGCGAGGACGTGGCCCGCGTGGGCATGGGCACGGCGGACCTGCGCTATCGCGGCGAGTTCTCTCCCTGGTCGGCCGTTCTGACAGTCAAGTTCAACGCCAACCTCATGTCGGCCGCGCAGGTCGTGAACTTGTTCCAAACCGCAGGCTTCGCGGTCGGCGTTGGTGAATGGCGGCCCGAGCGGGACGGTCCCTATGGACGGTTCCATGTCGCCGCTGATGGGGAGCAGGTCCAATGACGGTTCGCTATGGATGGCGTCCTGGCGCCCGCATCAGCCTGGACGCCCAGGCGGCAGGCAAGGAGATGGAGCGAGTCCGCAAGGCCAACGGTGGCTCTCTGTCTCCCGACGTAGTGCTCGACAGCGCGCGGAGCCACAACTCCGCCCTGCACGCGCACTTCGAGTGGGACGATGCGGTCGCGGCTGAGCAACACCGGCTCTCGCAGGCGGGTGAGCTGATCCGCGCCATTACCGTGGACATCAGCCGTTCCAACGTCGAACCGCCCAAGACCATCCGCGCTTTCATCAGCGTTGAGCGGGAAGGAGGGCGGTCCTACACTTCCACAGTGCACGCCATGACCGACGCGGATCTCCGCGCCCAGGTCCTGGCGACGGCATGGCGCGAACTGCTCGCACTTCGCGAGAAGTACGCAGGGCTCGAACAACTGGCGCGCATCTTTGCCGCCATTGACGAGGCCCGACCCGCCTAAGGGTCGAAACGAGGCAGGCTAGGCTGGGCATGTCCAGGTGCGGCTTGGCAAGGCGCGTTAAGGCATGGTGAGGCGACTGAGGGGTCAGCGGAAGCTGGCCCCTCACCTATGTCACGGTCGCAGTCACAGGACCCACGGGACCAGAACCATCGCCATTTCCATTGAAGGCGACGACCCAATATCGATACGTTCCTGCGGACACGCTGTCGGTGACGCCCATGACCTCGCCCACCCCGCCCACGATCGGCGAACCGACCGGCGAGGCCGAGCCGAAGGAAGTAGAGGTTCCGCGGTAGAGGATCAGGTGGTCAAGGTTCAGGCTGGTCGGGTTGCGCCAGCTGACCATGGCCGTTCCGGCGCCGCCGGTGGCGGCCAGGTCCGTGGGTTGACCGGGCGCGATGTTGGCGGTCGTCGTATCCACAGTCTCGGTGACGGACCAATCGGTATAGGCGCCAGCGCCCGACACGGCTGCGCATTGCACCTCCAGCGTTGCATCCGCCGGAACGAAGGCCGTCACCACATAGACCCCGCCCGTGGTCGCGGTTTCCTCCATCGGCACGCCTTCGCTCCACGACACGCCGCCAGAAGCTCGCCAGCGCACGGCATAGAGCAGATCGTCGCGCACCTGGGCGTCGACGATCACCTGCAGGCGAACCCCGTCCGATCCCGTGCCCACCGTCTCGAAGAAGGGGATCACGTCGATGATGGTGGGCACCTCGGCCGACACCACGTCGGCTCGGTTCACCGCGTCGACGCCGTCGCCCTCTTCGCTGGCCGGGTTCCAGGCGTCGATGTTCGGATCGGCACGAGTCCAGGAGAAGGTGACCTGCATCGCGGTCAAGTCGATTTCGGCCTTCGAGACCTCGACGACGACGTCGCGCAGGGTCGGGACCTCTTCGGCCAACTGGATCCGCAGGTAGCGCTTTCCCAGGTGCTCGATCCCGCCCAGGTTGGTCGTCAGCGTGCCGCTGGCGGTCGCGTTCAGGCTGGACATGGAGCGTTTGGCCAGGCGCCGGCCCTGCCCGTTCCACTGCACCCATGGCAGGGAATAGGACTGCGACCGCACCGCGCCACGGGCCAGGATGTCGCTCTCATCCCGCCAGGGCTGGGTCTCGACCTCGTTATAGGCGTGGTCCGGCGAGACGTAGGTGATCACCAGCTCGTTGACCGCGTCCTCGTCGGCCGAGAACCGGCGAAGGGTGTAGCCCACGGCGGAGGTGATGACGTCGTCCGCGGTCGGCTCGTAGTAGCGCCCGGCATAGACGACTAGGTGGCCCTCGCCGTTCGGCGCGAGCCAGCCGTCGCAGGTCTGGAGGTAGTTCTTGATGATCGACGCCGGCGCGGCGTCCCACGACCAGGCTCCGCCCACGCGATAGCGCGGCTCGGTCCCGCCAGCCTTCAGCGCCACGGCCTCGTCGCAGACGTTGGCCGCGGCGATCCAGTAGTCGATCGCCGGCAAGATCCGGCGGGAGAAACTCTCCTGCGGCCCACCCTCGGCGAAGCACAGGTAGTGCAGCAGGCCGAGGATCGAGTTTTGCCCCGGGTTTGGCGCTCCGCCCGTCCCATAGTAGGTCCAGGTCGAAGGATCGGCCGGCGACTGGCCCGGCTGTCGCGGGTCGTAGACCGGCGCCATGTCGGTCTCGGCGCTGGGCAGCGGCAGGCCGTTGGGGAAGTCCTCGGTGAGGTACTTCTGGTCTGCGTGGTTGCAGAGCAGCGCCAGCGAGGCGATGCCATCGCCGCGGTGCTGACTCGTCCAGAGCGAGGGCAGCGCCGAGACGATCTCGCCATAGGCCGTCTCGGTGGCCAGGCCCAGGCGCGTCAGGATCTTCACGTGCTGGGGCGTGTAACGCTTCCCGTCGAAGCCGGTGACCCACCCGGAGCCGTCGATGGCGCACTCGTCGTCGTTCAGCCAGTACCGGCCTGTGAACCCGGCCACCTTGCCATCGTGCAGGGCGATCACATCGTAGGAATTGCGGCCGCTGGCCTCGAAGAGCATGTAGGCGCCGCCCAGGCGCACCCGGCCGTTTCCCGAGACCCGCACGGGCCTCGACTGCTTTTTCGTCGCCTTGACCACTTCCGGCTTCGGCGGATCGGGCGCCAGGGCGGCGGCGGCGGCGGCCGAGCCCACTGCGACAGCGGCGTAGGTCGCCGTATAGGCCACCAGAGCGGCCACGGACTGAACGGCAGCAGACGCCCCAGCAGCCGCGGCGGCGCTTGCGGCGGCGGCGCCGGCGGCCTGGGCGGCGGCCTGGGCGGCGGCCTGGATCGCTGCGGCGATGGACTGGGGCATCAGATCACCGCCCAGGCATGAAGAGCCGGCATCTGGTGGACCGTCACACCCTCGTCGGAGAGCACGGCCCAGCCAAGGCTGGTGCGGATCGCGCCGGCGTGCTGAACCCCATAGGCCGTCGGGACCAGAACGATCCCCACCGCGCCGGCCGGCGCTCGCTGTGGGTTGACCGGCTTGGCGCCCACCAACGTCGCGCCTCGCCCCATCAGGGCCGCCATGCCGCCCTCACGCCCCAGGATGAGGCGCGCGCCGCGCTCGGTGGCGTAGTGGCCGCGCCAAGCGGCGGCGGGGTCCTGCCCAGTCACCTCCAGCAACCAGCCCGCGGGAAACAGCATGCAGTCGTGCTCGCCCCAGACCATCGGCTTGGCGGCGGCGCGCTCGAGGTAGGCGCCTAGCTCGGCCATGGCTTGGTCGTCTCCACGCTGTAGGAGGCCACACGGACGCAGAACAGGTCCGTCGCGGACCGGCGGCGCTGGTCGGAGTCGACCCAGAACCCAAGCCGGGCCCGCTGGCGGAAGGTGAACATCGAGCCGACCGAAATGCTGATCTGGCGTGAGTTCTGAAGGCCCTCTCCGCTGGAGAAGGTGATGCCCGTGGTGTCGGCCCTGCCATTCCAGGGCCACTTCACCGTCGTGATCTGCTCGTCCTTGTCGAAGCCGACTAGGCCGAGCCAGCAGTCCACGCCGCGGACAGACTCGGCTTCCTCGTCGGCCAGTTCAACCACGCGGGAGTTGATCGCCGCGCCGGCCAGGCCGAACTCGACCCGCTCGGCCACGCCGTTGATCAGCATGGAGACGGCGGGCAGGTTCAGCAGTTGGCCAGCGCCCAGGTAGCGGCCACCGTCCTCGTCGACCGCGTCCGGCGGGATATCGAGCCAGCCGTTGCCCGCCCAGACTCGGACCGCCGGGTCGGTGTCCAGCAGGAAGAGCGGCGAGACCCGCACGATTTCGGAGCCCCAGTCAGCCGGCATAGTCGAAGCTCTCCATGAAGGTGATGGAGGCCTTGGCCAGGATGTGGCCCTCTACGGCCGGCGCGATGTCCGCCGAAGACTGGCGCATGACGCAGCCCGGGTTGTTGAAGTCGGCCTCCATCCCCGCGGTGATCGCCTCGCGCAGGGGCGGCCGGATCTGGACGGACAGGTTGCCCGCGCCATCGTCGCTCAGCACTTTGGCGATGCGGTAGAGGCGGCGGCCGGCGGTGGCGTGGTCGATCGAGAAGTGCTCCCCGCCGACCACGTCACCGCTCTGGATCATGTGCAGGCTGATCGTGGTGGCCCGCAGCGCGGCGGAGCCGCCCGTCTCGGCATAGATCGGGTCCTGAGCGTAGCCGGTCCCGTCCGAGAACAGGGCGCCGTCGGAGTGCGGCAGGTTGCGCGATCCGAAGTAGGGCTTGCCGTCGATGATCGGGACCGGCGCCTGCCGACGATCGCACAGGGCGACGATGATCTCCGTGGCGCCGCCGTCCAGCAGCGCCTCATACTTGCGCCACAGGGTCAGTTGGCCCCGGTCGAACAGGTCCGCGTCGGCGGCCTCGAACACCCAGCGGCCTCCACCATCGGTCTTGGCGGTCTGAACCTGACCCGAGGTCGATTGGCCGCCGGTGACGGTCTGGCCAGCCAGATAGGGCCGCCAGGAGTTGAACGGGAATCCAGGGAACGTCTCCATGTCAGGTCCCCAGCTTGGCGTAGTTGGCCTGGCGGCCCGGCGCGGCCTTGTTCGCAGCGGCCAGGGCCTGGGCGGCGCCCTCGGCGGCGGCCTGACGGGAGATCCGATAGATCGTCTCGTCGCCGTTGGCGCCCTTCAGGTCGATGACCTGCCGGAAGGTGATGTTCTGCGTCATCGTCCCGCCGTTGCCGGTCAGGCGCGACACCGGCACCATCTTCCCCGAGGTCGGCGGCACGAACACCTCCGCCTTCCCCTCGTTGATCTTGTAGGGCACCCCGCCGACCATGTTGCCGCCGTTGGCCCGGCCGAACAGGCTGCTGAAGATCGACATGATCCCGCCGGCCGAACCGCCCGAGCCAAAGCCGCCGCTCCGCTGGGCGAAGACCTGCGTCAGGCCTTCAGCAAGCCGGTCCAGCAGGACGCGGGTGATCTCGTCGGAGAGGTACTGCAGGACGCCCGGCAGACCGTTCTCGAAGCCGGCCTGGAGTCCCCCGCGAATGGCGGTATAGGTGCTGTCGTGAAGCTCTTCCTGGTAGCGCTTCAGGCTATCGGAAGCCTCGGCGACCGCACCCGTACCGGCCGGAACGAAATCGCCGCCTCCGTTGCGCAGGTACTCCTCCAAGCCCCCCTTCGAGATGAAGATCTGTTCCAGGGCTTTCAGGTCATCGACGCTGACCGTGTCGGTGTTCAGGCCCGTGCCGTACTTGGAGTCCGTGCCGAACAGGGCTGGTCCCGCCACACGGCCTTCGCGGCGCGCGATCTCCTCGCGCTCCTCGGCCTTGGTAGGCTTGGCTCCAGCCGGCGCTTTTCCGACGTCGGCGAGTTCCTTTCGAAGCTTCTTTATCGCGTCAGCTGCGGCGGCAGCGTCTTTGCCGCCGGCAACCACTCGCTTCTGGAGAAGGTCGATCTCACCCTGAATTTTGGCGCGCTGATCGTTACCTAGAACGCGATCGATCACCGCGGCCGAAGTCGTATCCTCCTGATTTCGCCGCGCCAGACTGCTTCGGCGCATCGCGGCTCGATTGGATTCGCGCTCGGCTTCTCCCGTAGGGACGGGGACGCCGCCGAGAGCTCGTGCCATCTGCCGCTGTTCTGCTTCAGCCTGCGCCTTGCCATAGTCGCGAGCGGCAGCGGCCGCGTCGCTGATCGACTTGGTGAGGCGATCCCACCACCCCTTTAGGCCGCCGACCTTAGGAACCTGGCCTTCCAGCGTAAACCCAAGCCGTTCGAACAAGATCTCCTGGGCCTTGGCCGTCTCGCCTGACGCCTGCAGTGACCGGATCAGGCGCAGCGTTTCCGCATCCAGAAGACCGAACTTCTCCTGAAGCATCTCCGCGCCACGAGTGGGATCGGAGAAGGCCTTGCCAAGCTCCTCGGTTGCCTTCTTGGCGTCCTGCCCAGTGGCCCGGGCGTACTCGTCGGTGATGGTGATCAGATTGCCGATCACTCGGCCACCGATGGCTCCCGTATTGGCGTAGGCGATCGCCATCTTCTCGGCGGCCGCACGGGTGACGTTGCCGGCTTCAGCACTCGCTGCGGCCAAGTCTCGCAGCCCTTGGGCAGACAGGCCCGTCGTCCGGCCAAGGCCGACAACAGAGGTCTGAAGCGCCTTGAACTCAGCGTCAGCCTTTTCGGCGGCGATGATCCCGGCCGCCAGCGCCACACCGAAGGCCGTGAGTGCCCCGCCAGCCGAGAACGCAAACGGCGCCAGGGCGCGCAACGTACCGCTCAACCCACCGAACGCTTGGGTCACCTGGCCGCCCTGCTGCGCCAGGATCGTCAGCGGGTTCGATCCAGACGCCAAAGACGCGATCACGTCGTTCACCGTGTACTGGATCGTCTGCAACTGGCTGGATGTAAGCTTCGACGTGCGCGTCATAGCCTTGCCGACGCGCTGCTCCGTACGGCCTGCCGCCCGCTCCATCTTGGTCATGGAGGCTTCGAATACGCTCACCGACTGCTTGATCTCGGCGTTGTAGCCGTCGACCTCGGCGTCGAGGATCACCTTCACCTGGTCGGCAGTAACAGCCATCAGTTGGCCCTCCCGAGCGCCGTGGCGGGGATCTTGGCGAAGTTGCGCATCACGCGGTCAGCGGCGGGCGGATCAGGCTTGGCGTCGGGATCATCGGCGGCGATACGCTCGCTCCTGGCCCAGCACATGGCGGTGAACTCTCCCCAGCCGATGGCGCGAGCGTCCACGCCAAGCTCTCCGCAGATGTCTAGGTAGCCGGGGTAGTCGAAGAACCCATCGTCTGCCCCGGCCCGGCTTTTTTTCCGTCGTCTCCGCCCTCCTTGGGCGGGATGAAGCCCTGGCAGCAGGCCCAGAGGATCGCGGCGGCCAGGTCCCACGCCATCGCGCGAGGCATCGGCCGGACATAGTTGTCGACCAGCTGTCGGGCGCGCAGGGCGTCGACCTTGACCTCCTGGCCGTTGACCAGCCCGTGACCGCCGCCGATCAGGCCCAGGCGGATCGTCTCGTCGAGATCTGCGTCATGCCAGGCACCCTCCTCCAGGTGCCCCCACGTCCCGTCGCCCTCCGCCTTCTGGTAGCGCCCCTTGAGGACGCGCGAGACGATGGCGCCGAGGCCGACGGGAACGTCGATCAGGCCGTACTGGGGGTGGTTGGCCTTGAAGCCGCACAGGCGCTGAAGCTCGGCGCGCTGGGGGCCGTTGAGGCGGAAGAGATAGGCGCCGTCAGCGAATTCGAGTTCGATTTCGCACGGCGGGACGACCGCGCGCTCCATCGTCACAGCTCCGTCTCGGTCCACTCGCCGTCGGAACCGATCGTCAGCTCGGTCTGCACGAAGTCATCGTCGGCGCCGGTGATCTGACGCTGGGTCAGCATGGCCGGGCCACCGAAATACGAGGTGTAGACCGTGTCGTCCGCCGGCTCGCCGATCAGGAATCGATAGTTCGCGCGGACGCCGACGAGCGACGAGATCAGGCCGCCCAGAGCGCGGTTGTACTGGCCGGAGCCCGACAGATCCCATTGCTTGCCGGTCTGGATCAGGCGGCGGAACGGGATGTCTTCGGGATTGTCGCAGTTGCGGGTGAACACGTCGTTGGTGTTGACCTGCTCGGTCAGCGTGCGGGTGTTCAGGCCGCACAGCGGCAGGAAGGTACCGGGGTTCTCGGGATCCTCGACGAGGATGCTGACATACGTCCCTCGGACGATCGACGGCACGGTCATGGGCCGGGGCTCCATCTATGGGTTCGCGGCGTCGTCCGACGCTGCTTTCTGCCCCTCCGCCCACGTGAGCCTTGGTGCACAAGGGTAGGTATGCCGAGCGTGCTGAGGCTTGGGAAGGCCCGATGTCAGGCCGTCACCACGCCCTCGAAAGCGACGATGGCATGCCATCCGGTCGCTTCTTCCGGGTCGCGGATGATGTCGGTTCCGGTCCAGCGAATGTCGGTCAGGCGTGCCGGCCAGGGCGCGCCAGGAAGCGCGATCGAGCGGCCATCCAGGCACGCGGAGACGGCTGCTCCCAACGTGGCCACGGCGGTTTCGTCCGCCCCCTTGGCGAAGCCGCTGACGCGGATCGTGTAGCGCGTCCCATCCAAGCAGGTGGCGCGCATCGGAACGACCGTGAGAGGCTGGAGCTTGGTGAAAGGCCAGGTCGGATCGGCGGGCGGGTTCTGGCCATAGACCCGCGCGCCCACGACGCCGCTCACCCCCGCATCGGCCTTGAGGGCCGACACGAGGGCCTTACGAACCCAGAGGGAGGCGTCGCGGGCCACGGCTTAGGCGGCGACCGTGCGGCCAATCACGACGATGTCGTAGCTGACCGACGAGCCCGCGCCGCTGTTGGCGGCTAGGATGATGTCGCCGGTTCCGGCCGTGACCGCCCAGCCCGTCTTGCAGGTCAGCAGGGCGAAGTCGCCCGGCGCCAGGGTCAGCTTCGGGGTCGTGCCCGACAGCGGACCGTTGAAGGCGTTCGAAGCCGCGCCGAACAGGACCACCGAGTTGGTGTTCTCCTTGGCGGCCTTCACGTAGATCGCCACGACCTCGGCGGCGGTGAACGTGGCGCCCAGAGCGTTGGCCAGGGCGCCGGCGAGGTCCAGGTTCTCGCTCGACGACGCGGTGATGGTGCGCGTGTCGGCGAACAGAATGTCGGCCTTGCTGGTCGTGTCCGAGCCTGCGGTGAGGCTCAGGAGGGCCTCCACGTTCACGGGCGCCCGGGGCGTGCCCAGATCACCGGTGCCGACCAACTGCGACTTGATGTTGACCGCGATCGACGCGGTGACGCCTGCGACCATGGGATGGTCCTCCAGCTATGGGATAGGGGCGTCTCCCGACGCTCCGAGGGGGTGCATGGGTAGGTATGCCAGCGGTTCGCTGAACGGCCTACCCCTTCGGGTTCCCCTGACCCGCTCGGTCCACCACCTTCTTCACGGCGCGCCGGACGAGCTCCACCGCCTCGGCCTTCTTCTTCTGCGCCGCCGGCCGCATGAACGGACGAGCCGCCATCTTGGAGGTGCCGAATTCCAGAGCGGCCGAGTAAGGCGCATTGGAAGAGATCTCGACCTTCAGCGGCTCGACCAGCGCCGTCTCGATGTTGCCGTCGAGCACCCCGGTGTCGCGATTGGGGGGCTGGCCGGGCTTCGACGGGACGTGGCCCTTCCCGCTCACGGATCCAGTCGTGATGGAGATCTCTGCCTCCACCTCGATCATGTTGCCGGCCACGTAGAGCGCCTTGCCGACCTCGCGCACCATCTCCTCGCCCTGGATCCGCTTCAGGCGGGCGGCGTGGGCCTTGGCGCCGGTTACGCGGGCCATCAGGCAGGGCTCGCCCGCACGACCCAATGCGTGCCGGCGGGGTCGCTCTCGCACGACTTCACTGCCCAGCGCCGCTCCGGTTCGGCTGGCGACTGTTTGGCCGTCAGCTCGGCGTCGGTGTTGAACGGCTCGACGCCCGCCTGCAGGATTAGGAAGGCCGCATCGCGATCGGTGTAGCCCTCGGCCTGGCGCATCGCCTCGGTGACCTTGTCAGGCTGGTAGCGGATCGGGCTGTCGGTCCAGGCCACCTCAACGTCGCCGTCGTCGGTGTCGGTGCGGGTCTGCTTGTGGAGCACGCCCGGCAGGTAGAGTGGCGCGAAGGCCGCGCCGAACACTGCCTGGAGGCCACCGTCTAGAAACCCCACGGCCAGCCTCCGCCGACCAAGCCATAGAACCCGGGAGCGACCACGCCTCCGCACGCGCCGGTGACGCGCGGGCCGCCGACGTTCTGGGCCCGCAGCGCGGCAAACTCCTGGCCGTAGCCGGTCGCCAGGACGGGGTCGGTCTGACCGCCGCCGCCCGCCGCGCCGTTGTCGAAGCGCTCGAGCGACAGCTGGCCCGACTTCATGACCTTGAACCCCGACGCGCCGGCCGCGGCCGCCTCGCCCTCGGCGCCGGGCCAGAAGCCCTCCTTCGTCAGCCAGGCGGCGGCGTAGAGCAGTTGGCCCTCGGCGAAGTCGCCCTCCGTCCACGTCGTGTCGACCTGACGGGCGGCCCGGGCCAGGGCCTGGGTCACCATAGCGTCAGGGACCTTGTCCACCGTCGCCCGGGGGAACCGAGCGCGGAAGTCGGGGATGGTTGGGGCGACGTAGGCCATGGGTCAGGCCTCGGCCGGCGCGGCGAGCTTGGCGATGATGGTTTCCCGCTTGGCGGCGTGGTGCGGCGGCTTGCCGAACTTCTTCTCGTGCATCTCGGCCAGTTCCGCGTCGGTGGCGGCCTCCAGCAGCTCCGCGTCGAAGGTCTCGGCGACCTCACCGGAGACAGTGGCCACCGGCGGAATCGGCTCGCCCGTCAGGGCATCGACGGTCGGGATCTGCACCGCCGCGCCCGTGCCGGCCAGAGGAGCGTCGGCGACCGGCTGCGGATCGATCGGGCGCGGCTCATAGTGGAACGGCTTCCGTTCCAGCGGCTCGAACCGATAGTCGCCGATCTCGGTGGGGCGCGTCGGGCCCGTCGCGAAGCCGAGGAACTTGCGGCCGCTCATGTCGATCGTGGTGAAGCCCGAGCCACTCTCGTCATCGGCCAGGGCCAGCCACAGCCGCTCGACAGGTTCGTCGGTGGTGTCGCCATCGGTGATGGTCAGGAACGGCAGGCCGCGGGCGCGCTTCAGGGCGCCGGTGTCGACCTCGAATGAACGCGTCTCGCCCGGGCGGACCGTCTTCACTCCCTCGGTGGTGGGGATGCCCTGCGGGGCCTTGCCGGTGTTGGTGATCTTGGCGCGCATCGGTGTTCTCCTGGTTGCGCTCAGAAAAAGACGGCCCCGCCGTTTCCGGTCGGGGCCGCAGGGTCAGGGAGCTTGTCAGCCGGCCCTTAGGTCGGCGGAGCCGAGACCTCGTCGAGGTAGGCCATGGCGCCGGGCAGGCGGATCTCGACACCGCCCGTGCGGGCGATGAGGCCCTGCTCGAAGCCCATCAGCGAAGCCTGGCGCGGGGCCAGGACGCGCTTGGGCATGGGCAGGTGGAACTTCACCACCTCGGGGTCCTTGCGGTACGAGACGATGCGGCCGCCGCCGTCCTGCGAGGCCGTCGCCAGGGCGCGCACCGACACGATGTTCAGCGGCTGCTGGGTCCGGGCGGTGTAGGCGTTGCCGGCGCGGAAACGCTCCAGGACCGTCGGCGACGAGCCCTCGCTGCCCATGTAGGTCGTGGCGATGTCGTCCATGATCTCGGGCGGCAGGGCCAGCGTGTCGGCGTACTCGACCTCGTTCGTCTCGCGCGAGACGATGGTGATGGCGGCGTTCAGGTCGCGGATCTTCTGCAGCGGCGTCTTGGCCGAGAAGAAGGTCGAGGAACTCGCGCCGTCGGCCGGGACATCGGCGCGGTAGACGGCCGAGTTGTTGGTGAACCCGGTCCAGTTCTTCTCGGTCGAGCCGGTCATGGCGATGTTGTAGAGCAGCCGCTCGACCGTATCCGACGCGGTCATGGCGTCGGTGGACGTCAGGTTGACGCCGTAGAGCGAGGCCTGGTTGATCTGCTCGATCGTCCACTTCCAGCCCGAGCCGATCATGGCGAAGTCGTGCGAGGCTTGGTCGCGGGTCTGCGACACGAACGGCATATCGTTGGCCGAGCCCGACAGGAACTTGGCCTCGCCCGCGACGTCGACCGTGAAGAAGGTGGTGCCGATCGCCCACTCGTTGCCTTCGGTCACCACGGGGATGACGGAGGCGTAGTCGTAGGTCGGGTAGCGCTTCTTGTAGATCGTGGTCTCGATGTTGCGGCCCTGCGCGATCACGAACGGCAGGGCCGCCTGGGCGTCGAAGACCCCGTTGGCGTCGATGAAACCTTGGCGCATGGCCTGTTTTCCTTCTCAGGGAGGTCGGGCGTCTCTCGACGCGCGAGGGTCTGGGGTTAGCGGTTCTTCAGCGCGATCTCGACGATCGAGCCGTCGGAGCCGGAAGTGTCGAACTTGGCGCCCGGGATGCGGATGTGGGTGGTGGTCGACGTGTAGCGGCCCGTCGCCGGGTTCCAGTAGACATCGCCGCCGTCCACGACCGAGGCGCCGGCCGTCACGTACATCGGACCCTGGGTCATGAAGGCCCCGGTGAAATACTGCGGATAGGCGTCCGGGGTGCTGGCGTTGGGCGGCACGGCCGGGTTCAGCACCGCCAGGCCCAGGAACGACACGTTGGCCGTATAGGTGACCGTGATGGTGAAGCTGTCGCCCGCCGAGAAGTCGGTCGAGCCGTCCGCGAGGGTGAAGGCTAGGCCGCCGGCCGAGAAGGCCGAAGCGACGTTGCCGTGGCCGATCGAGACCCCGGTCGGATCCTCCACGACGAAGGCGCCCGCATTGGTGGCCGGCTCGACGATGCGCAGGGTGTAGTCGCCCTGCTTGGCGCCGGCCGAAACCGTCACCGCGCCCATCGTGCCGTTGCCCACGTTGGTGCCCTGGGCGGCGCTGGTGGCCGTGGCGGCGAAGGCCGCGCCCACGACGACGCCGTGATCGCCCGAGCCGCGGAAGGCCGGTTGGCCGAAGGCGATGCCGGCCGCGCTTTCGACGGTGCGCGAGACGACGTTGGCCAGCTCGGCGTTGGCGATCTGACCCGGCAGGCCCTTGGCGGGCGCCTCGCTGTAGGTGGTCTGATAGGTGGCCATTTCTGGCGCTCCTTCTTGAGGGAAAGGGGCGTCTCGCGACGCGCCTGGGGTTTGGGATTACGCCGCCTTCTCGCCGCGCAGGTTGGCCATGTAGCTGTCGCGGGCTTCCTTGGCGGCCTTCTCGGCGGCGTCGCCGATGACCGCGCCGGCGCCGGCGGCGATGCTGTCGGCCAGCGGGTTGCTGGGCGCGGCCTGGCGCTGGCTGTCGGAGATCCCGCCGGCCATGGTGGCGAACGAGACCTCGATCTGGGCGTCGTTCCAGTCCTTGGCGGCGTCACCCAGCTTCGACGACACGACGGCCTTGCGGATCGCGGCCTCGTCCATGGCGTCGCTGATGGTCAGCGCGGGGGCCAGGATCTTGGCGTCGGACAGGGTCTTGGCGAAGGCCTTGGCGTGGTCGCGCAGCTGCTGCGGGGTCACCTTGGCGTCGGCCAGGGACTGCTTCAGGGTGGCGATCTCGGCGTCCTTGGCGGCGGCCTGGGTGGTCAGGGTGGCGACCTGGCCCTCGGCGGTATCCTTGGCCGTGGTGGCGGCGGTGACGCGGCCCTGGAGGGTGGAGATCACGGCCTCGGCGGCCGGGCTGACGTCGGCCACCGGCACGCCGTCGATCATGATCGTCTTCATGGTCTGGTCCTTCACGGGAGGGGCGTCATCGTCTCGATGAGGCCAGGAGTCGCCGATGCGACAGGCGGAACCGGCCCGGCCGCGATGGACCAGGGCGAGGTGATTGGCTCGGATGTTGGTCTGGCGGGCGTCGTAGGCCTCGCCTCCGTCAGTGACGCCGGGCGTCCAGTCGACGTCGCAGGTGTAGCCCACGGACAGCTCACGCTTGCCGGCGCGGTACTGGCTGATGGCGTCGCCGTCCATCATGGTCAGGGGGACGCGGATATACTCGCCGTCCTGAGCGGTCTCGCGCCGAGCGCCATCGCCCAACTGTCCGATGGCGTCGCGCTTCCAGGTCGAGGCGGTGACCATGTCCTTCGGGTGGTCATTGGTCATGGGCCGCCACGGGATCGAGGCCATGGAGGCCTTGTCGAACACCTCGTCGGCGGAGCGCAGCACGCGGACCACCTGTCCGGGCTGCGCGTCCTTCATGCCGAGTTCGGAGGCCAGATAGGTCTGGATCCCGGTGCGCGCGATCCGGGCGTCGGCCACGAGATAGCCGTCCGCAGTGATGCGAACGGAGTCCTCGTCCAGCGCTACGGCATCGACAACGCGCATGCCCATCCTCGTTCTAGCGATCGGGCGTCATCTCGACGGCCAACCGTCCCCATTCCTGGGGCCGTGAGGGTAGGTATGCCGATGGTTTCGGCGGATGCAAAGGGGGTGGCGGGCTTCTGTTGCCAAGCGCCCGCCGGGCTCCGCTTAGGCCGCGATGGCCGAAGGCTGGAAGTCGTTGTCGTTCACAGTTCTCATGCGGATTGGGTACCGCGCCCGATGGCCTGTCGAAGTCTGTTTCGGCCCCATCAAGAGCGCACGGTACCGCTTGCAGATATCAGGCGTCGCTGTGGCGCCCGACGCGGCTTTCGCCGACAGTCCATGCGCTCATGGTGGAGCCGCCGGGCACTGCCCCCGGGTCCATAGCCTGAGCATCTAGGGTATGCCGACGACTTGGGGGCGTGCCTAGGGGGTCGTTTTCGACGACCGCACAGCGTCGATCATGGCGGTGAAGGCGTTGCGCAGCGTGGGCAGCGGCCTGTCGTGGGGATGGCCCTGGCCGCGATCAATGATGGTCGATCCCGCTTCGTGCATCGCCTCGTCCGGCTCTCGCAGCTCGGCCAGGATGGCGTCGACGGCAGCGGCGGCCTGATTTTCCCATACCGGCCTGACGCCGCGCGCAACCCACTCGTCCCAGGTCGTGAAACCCGTTCCGTCATCATCGGCGGCCGAAGCGATGATGGGATAGACGGCCCGGATCAGCCGCTCTCTCATGGTCTGGGTCACGACAAGCCATCCTTCGGAAGGCTAAGCCAAAGCCGTTCAACTTCGTCAGCCGTCTCCGTGACGGCCGCAGTCTCGACCTGACCGCCAGTTCCTTTGAAATCAACCTCCGCGTACCCGCCCGCATCGCGCCAGGCGATCACCTCGCAGAGCAAGGCGGTTCCGTCCGATTTGCGGGTCAACTTCACCATGCCTCATCCCTTCGCTGGCGGTAGGCCGTGCGAGATCGCCGCGCAGGCCAGGGCCGTTCGCCTGTCGACCTGGGCGCGGCGTTCCAGACGGGCATAGGTGTCGGTCGAGACGCCCAATGCCTCGCAGGCCTCGCGCACCCTGAGCCGCATCCGCAGCCGCCACGCCTTCAGATCGTTGCCGGTCATGGGTTAGGTATGCCGCAAGATGCTGGCTAGAACAGCGCCTTATCCAGCATTTTGCGGCTTTATTCCGTGCTCTCGCTCTATCACCGCGAGCAGGTCTACCATGTTCTGGATGATGTCCTTGGTGTTCTCGATCTGGCTGTCGGTCACGTCGGTTTGGACGCCCTGGACCGTGCTGTAGACTCGAACTTGGTGGCTCTCCATCCACTCCAAATGCTGGACCTGAGCGAGGCGCTGTCGCTCGCACCAGTTCGCATGCTCCTGCATCGCGGCTTCGTTCATCCCGCCCTCCCTGTTGGCGGGCCTATAGCGACAGATGGGCCTGTCGCTTGCAACCGCAGAACGGCAGTTGGCCGGGCAAGTCCTTCGGCGCCGTCTTGTCGGTGTAGACGTTCCCGTCCCGCTCCTTGTGCCAGAGGCGCGGGTGGAGCTTGCCGGAATGGCGCCACTTCCATTCGTCGAGGCCGGCCTGGCGCTGACGCTCGGCGTCGAGCTCCGACGACAGTTTGTTCAGTTGATCGGAGGCAATCCGAAGGGACCGCGCGCGGCTGGTCTTCAGCGTCTCGTTGATGGCCTTGGCCACCTCTCGCGCCGGCGCGCGGCGCTGGTAGCCGGCGAAGACGTCGGCGGCGATCTTGCTCTGGGCCTGGGCCGACACGTCGGAGATGAGCGAGACGTTCCAGGCCAGGATATCGGCCATGGCCTGCTGCGCCTCCAGCGGCCCGAGCATGGTGGTCAGGTCGACGCCCGTGGCGGTGTAGACGGCGGCGATCCACTTCTCCCGGTGCCAGCGCTCCACGAGGACGGTCCAGTCCCGCAGTTCCGGCGTCAGGGTCAGGAGCAGGCGCTCGAACTCCGGGCCCAACTCGCGGAACAAGTCGCCCAGGGGCCCAGCGTCATCGCGCACCATGCCATCGCGGGCGGCGCGGCGCTCCAGGGCCTGAGAGTAGGCAGGGAGGATGCGGTCACGGGCCACGGCCGCCCAGGCTCGCACCACGCGCATGTAGATCCGCGCCAGATCGTCCTCTAGCGCCTTCGTCGGCACGATGATGCGGAAGTCCATCGACCGGCGGGCGCCGGCGCGGCGGGCCATAGCGGCGAGGTCGAAGTCCATGGCCTAGGCCTCGCTGATCGACTTCGCCCAGTCTTCCTTCACCTCGGCGAAGATCTCAGGCCCGAACACCAGCGGCCCCGTGTAGGGCTCGACCTTCGACAGATCGAGGTCGCCCGCGTCCCAGGTGATGGTCACGTGCGGCTGGTAGGCGGGCCAGTCCCAGGACGCGCCGGCCTTCACGAAGCGCTCATGGCGCCAGGTCAGGCTCTCGTTGACGAAGGCCAGCGTGACGGCCTTGCCGCCCTCGCCTAGCCGCTCGATCACGCGTGGGCCGCCAGCCGGGACACGAAGGTTCCCCTCGTTGTCGCCGCTCCAGTCGGTGCCCATCTCCATCCAGTCGACAGCCTGGCGGCTGAAGCAGACGGTGACGTGCATGTCCTCCGCCTTCTGGGTGGTGGTGAAGCCCTGGCCCTTGGCCCAGCGGATGAATTCGTCGGCGTTGAGCAGCTTGCGGGAGACATAGAGAGTCCGCGGCGCGGCGTCGTTGGCGGCCTGGCGCTGGCCGGCGGGCGACTGGGTTAGCGCCGACGGGTCTTCCGGCTCATCGCCCCCTTCCAGGGCAGGGATGTCGAGGCCGTCGTCGGCCTCCTTCAGCTTGGCATCGAGACCCGGGAACCGGCCGCTCTCGACCATGCGGTTCTGGGCGGTCTTGGCCAGGGCCTCGATGGGGATCAGGCCCGACTTCTGGTAGAGGTCGATCGTCTCGGCTTCCAGCTTCTCGATCTCAGCGGCTTCCTTGGGCTCGGCATCGGCGAGCGGAGCCCAGGTGTAGCCAACCGCCGGGGGCCGGGCGCCCAGCGCGGATCGGATCAGCACCTCGTCGAGCGGCGACAGGGTCGGCCGGGCCTCGTTCTCCTGCTTGGCCGCGATCATGGCGTTGTAGTTGTCCTCGTCGCCCTGCCCGGTGGCGTTGAGGCCCTTGGGGGCCTCGCCCAGGAAGCGGGTCACGGGGATATCGCAGGCGGCCGCGACCAGTTGGAGCTTCTGGCGCTCCACATCGGGCAACCCGGCGAAATTGACCTGCTGGGTGTCCCACTCCTCGTCCTTGTCGATCAGGCGGGTGCGCATGATCGACTTGGCCTGATTGGCCACCTCGACGCGTCGGAGGAACCGGGCCTCGTACTCAGCGGTCCCAATGTTCGACATGAAGTTGGGGACCTTCAGGGTGTCGGTCTTGGCCTCTTGCACCAGGGCGGCGATCCCGGCTTGGACGAGGTCCGCGTTGGTTACGGCGTCCCAGATGGACACCATGAGTGGGTCGCCCCAGAACTGGTCCATGGCGCTCTGCATGCCGACGGTGGGCTGGCCGATGAAGGCGATGACCCGCGAGGGGTGGATGTTCACCGAGACGCCCTCGCCGGCCATCTGCCACATCGTTGGCTGGCCGAAGGTGGTCGAGAGGGGATTGCGGTCGATCTCGGTGTAGCTGATCTGCCAGCGCGAGACGGCGTGGATGAACTGCAGTCCGCCTTGAGCCACGGTCTCGGGCTTCAGAGGCAAGGACGAGTCCGCGTCGTTCGTGCCGAGGATCAGCGCGCCGCCGCCGTAGAGCCGACCATAGAACAGGGCCAGCCGCGTCTTGGCTCGGAGGCCCAGGCGGCGCTCCTCCTCCTCGATCTTCTCGATTTGGTCGGCGTCCGCCTGCCAGTTGCGCCACTTTCGGGTCATGTCGAACGGCGGCAGGTCGTGGGCCTTACGAACCACCCACGAGGTGCGATAGGCCGCCTCACAGTCGGTGTGCGAGGCCAGGAAGCGGGCGTCGAAGCCGTAGCGGTTGGCGATGTTCTTGTCGGCCGACGTGCCGATGCCACTGATCAGGCTCGCGAAGCCGTCGCTTACGGCCAAGCCGCCCTTGCGACCGGTGGATTGCGGCGCGCTGCGCATGCCTGCTCCTACGATGGGATCGGGGCGTCATCCGACGCTCCATAGGGTCAGGTATGGCGGTCCGGGCGGGCCTTGTCACTTCTGGCGGTCGTCGCACCACGCCTTCACCGCAGCGAGGCGGCGGGTCTTCTCGGCGTTGTCGGCGCCAAGGGCCGTCAGCCACGGCGTATAGACGCCCACAGCGGCGCGCTCGGCGTCGGTGAGGGGCATCGGGAAGCCGGCGCCATCGGGCACGCGGGGCGTCGCCGGAACGGCGGCGGTCGCCTCACTGGGGCAGCGCTCCGGCTTGATCGCGGTATTGACCCTCGCCGACAAGGCTCCGCACGCACTGAGCGTCGCAGAGAGGGCGAGAACCGTCAGGGTTCGGCTTAGCATTCTGGATCCTCTCGATGACGCGGCCGGCCTCGATGGTGATGGGGATGCGGCCGGCGCAGGCGGCCGCGAGGCCCTCGTAGGAGATGTCGGCCTGGCCGCTCTCCTTACCGCGCAGTTCCTCGCTCTTGTCCTTGGCCGCCTGCAGGGAAGAAATCTTCCCGGCCGCGACGTTGGCCTCGTACTTCAGCCGGCCGATCCGCCAGGTCTGAACGGCGCCGAAAGTGGAAGTGGCCAGGATCGCCGCGCCCGCCGCTCCGGCGAGGTACGGCAGGACAGGACCGGCGGCCCAGGTCAGCAGGCTCACGCGAGCACCAGCGCGACGGAGACCCAGAACAGCTTGCACGCCACGTGCAGCACCTGGTCGGTGTTGAAGTCGATCTTGCCGGTGCACTTGGCGTCGTCGATCAGCGCGTGCGCGACGACTTCGGCCAGGCCGAGCCACCAGACGCCCGTGATCAGGGCGACGAAGCCGCTGTGGATCACAGCGTGAGCGCCGAGGGCCTGATAGAACGGCACGCCCGGGATCGGCGCGGCACGGTTCTTGGCCTTGGCCAGGAAGTCGCCTTGGAGCGGGTAGTCTGCCAGGGCGTGCGCCGCCAGCAGCAGGAACAGCATGGTCAGGGCCTGGGTCATTGCCAGCCCCCCGCCTGAAGCGCCTTCTGGAAGGCCAGGGCATAGTCGGCGATGTCGCCTGCCCGGTCCTGACCGTTGATGATGCGGCGCGCCTCGACGAACTGCGCCCGCGTGCCGGGCGTAAGCGTGGTGAGGTAGCTCTTCAGGCTGCGACCGGTGAACCAGCCCTCCGACATGCCCAGGACCATGATCCTGGCGGCGATGTCGGGCCGCATGGCAAGGTCCGGGTTGCGGAGCAGTTCGCCCTTCAGTCCGAGTTCGGTGTCGGCGCGGGTGTAGTTGCGGCGCCCGGTCAGTTGCGGATAGCCGCGACCTGCGAACAGCGCGCCGTCTCCGACCTGGGTGTTGCCCAGATCCGCAGCGACCTTCGGCCGGTTGCCCGTCTTGTCGTACATCCGCATGAAGTAGGCCGTGCCGCCGAGTTCCTTCACCGGGAGCATGGTGTGGGCCGTCTCGTGGTAGGCCGTGGCCAGCCCATAGGCGGCGAAGGCTAAGGGCCAGCTTGCCGCGCCGAAGGCCGAGGTCAGCGCCTCCAGGCCCTTCACTTCGTCGGTCGAGAGAGTTTCGCCGAGCAGCTTGCTCGAGCGGAGCCAGTCGAAAAACGCCGGCTTGTTCGCGAGCCCCGTCACTTCAGCATCTCCTGGATCTTGTCCGAGATCAGCCACCAGATCGCGACCATCATCAGCCCCATGCCGGCGGTGGCGCCGGTGGCGTATTTGCGCATCCCGTCGAAGGCGGTGACCTTGGCCTTGACGTTGTTCTCGACCCGCATGACCCGACCCGTCAGGCCGGTGCCGATGGGATCGCCCTTCTCGTCGAGCTTCTCCCAGCCCACAGCCTCGGCCAGAGCCTTCACCTCACCGCGCAGAGCGATCAGGTCGGCGGAGATCCGCTGAAGGGTGATCCCGTTGAGCACGTCCTGCTCGCCGATCATTCCCGGCCCTCCAGCGCGATGTGATTGGACCCAGCCGAAGCCTCGACGCGACCGACCCACGGCGAGGCCAGCGCGAAGGCGAAGAGCGGGATGCAGGCGACGGCGACGAGGAGCGCCCAGCCCAGGAACCAGACTCGGCGGCCGGCGGTCATCTCGGGCCAAGGGGCGAAGGTCAGGGCGCCACCGATGAGCAGGGCGACGATGGCGACACCAACCAGGCCGGCGAAGAGCGTCCAGACCGCTCCCGTGGTCGGCCTGGACACCTTCACAGTGCTCGGCGTTCCTTCGCCGGAAACAGCAGCGGCCACGCCTGCCGCTGTCGATGCCACGTCCTCGGCCATGCCGATGGGCTCCATCCTGGGATCGCGACGTCATCCCGACGTTGCTTCATCCCTAGGTATGCCGAGGGTTGATGAGCGGCGATAGAGGCCTACTCGGCCAGCCCCCAGGCTACGATGTTGTAGCCGCCGGCCGCAGCGATCTCCTCGGCCGTGGCGTCGCGGTAGGAGCCCGCCGGCAGGGCGGCGATGACCTCGGACGGAGCGCGGAACACCATGCCCTCCAGGAACCCAGCGGGTTCGGTCAGTGGCGATCCGCCGACCCCGTAGAGGTAGCCGGACACGACGCCGATGGTCTCCAGATCCTGAAGGATCGTGACGGCCGGATAGGCGGCGATCTCCTCGGGCGTGGGTTCATAGATGATGGGCATGCAAGCTCCTCAGTTTGAGACGAGAACGCGGCGCCGCTTGATGCGGTAGGCCATCGGAAGCCGGCCCATGTCGATCGGGAACAGGCCATTGGGGTGGAAGCTGGTCGACAGGCTGCCGACGGCCAGGTTGATGCCCGTCTGCGCCCGCTTGTAGGTGTTCCAGGCAAAGGCCTGCTCGCGGATCAGCACGCCGTCGAGGAAGAACTGCACCTTGGAAGCGGTCCAGATCAGCTGCAGCTTGCGCTCGCCGTCACCCATGTTGTTGCCAGGCAGGTTGCCGCTCGACATGTCAGGGTAGTTGTAGACGTCCACGGGCGAGCCGGTCGCCACGGCGGCGCGATAGCCGCCGCCGGTCGAGTTGTTCCAGTAGACGTAGCCTTCGAACATGTCGATTTCCGACGCCGCCTGCACCGTCTGCCCGGGGTTCGGATCGTCGGTGTCGGTGTAGAGCCAGAAGGCCGGCCAGGCTCCCAGGTCCACGGCGTGCGGCACTTCGCACACCAGCTCCATGGCCACGATCGGATGATCGCCCTCGGGCTGGATGATGTCTTTGCTCCAGATCTGGGCGCTCTTGATCGCCGGCCAGAACTGGATGCGGCCACCGGATCCGACGGTCACCGGCGTGCTGACCGTCACCGTGTGGGCGCCGGGCGTCGTGCGGTCCACCGCCTCGACCACGATGCTGACGTTCGGCGCGCCCAGGTCGGCGGCGCGGTACTGCATGCCGACCTCGACGCCGGCCGGCACGCTGGCGAAGGTCAGAACCTTGCTGGCCGTCGTCGCCGCGCTGGTCAGCAGCGCATAGGCCGGCAGGATGGTCATGAACACGCCATCGACCAGGCCCAGCGAGGCCTCGACCGTCACGTCCGTCGCGCCCACGGCCGTCAGCCGCAGCGGGTTATTGTTCTGGAAGCTGCTCTGGATGAGCTGATATTGCTCGATGCCGGTCGTGGCGCCCACCGGCTGCAAGGCGGCGGCGGCGCTGTAGGTGTCGGTCCGCAGCAGCATCAGCGCCGGGTTGATCACCAGGACGTCGCCGGCCGCCAGGTCCACCGGATGGCTCAGCGTCAGCGTGTTGCCCGAGACCGACACCACGTGGATGTTCGACAGGCTCTGGGCGACCGAGAACGTCACCGTTCCGGTCTTGGACGCCACCACCGTGATCGCCCGCAGCGAGCCGTTGGCCAGGCGCCCCAGCGACGGCGAGCCAGCGCGCGCCCGCTTGGGAACCGTGACGAAAAACGTCCCAGGGTTGGTCGGGTACTTGAAGGCCTGCACCCGCTCGGCCGCCAAGGTCGCGTCGGCGTTGATGGCGTCCACCATCCGCTGGGCGATGGCGGCGAAGGTGTCGCCGCCCACGGCCGTGACGGTGATCGCGATCGAGGCGAACCGGTCGTTCAGCACCGAGGCGAAGGTCAGGGTCACCGTGTCACCCGTGACGATCGTCCCGCGCAGCGCGCAGGAATACGACGCGTGCAGGTTGGCCCGGGCCTTGGCCTGCAGGCCGATCACCCGGCCGCCGCGCGCCATGGCCGGCATGCTGGTCAGGGTCACGGTGCGCGAATAGGCGACGTCGGCGGCCACCGTCACCGCCTGCGGCGCCTGGGTCCCGGTCGGCGTCGCCATGGTCGCCGTCAGCTCCAGCGCATCCGACGCGAACGGAAAGTTCGCCGGGTCCGTCGTGAACCGTTCCATCTCGGTGTTGATCACCGTCATCCACGTGCCGTTCTGATAGGGCCGGTACAGGGCCATCAGTTCGTCATAGGTCGCGATGCGGGTCGCGCCCGCCGGCGCTGGCGCCGTGCCGAAGACGTGGTCGAGCGTGGTGGTGAAGCCGGCCGTTGCGCGCTCGAAGTTCGTGCGTCTATCCGGCGCGTACCGACGGCGCGGCCGCATCATTTGCTGAAGCCGCGCACGGTGACCCCCGCGCTGAGCCCACCAGCGCCTAGGGCCGGAAGCGAGGCGGTGATGGCCGTGTTGACGGCCGAGGCCGGCAGGGGCGGAATGAACGTCAGGTTCAGCGGAGGCAGCGGCACGTTGGCGCCGGCCGGGATCATCAGCGGGATCGTCATCGTTCCGCCCAGCAGGCCGCTGATCGTCAGGTCAGCCGCGCCGCCTGCGGTTGTGCCGCCCCCCGTCACCGTCGCGCCGGTGATGTAGGTCAGCTGGCCAGGCGTGGCGGCCAGCAGGGCCGAGGCGACGGCGTTGGCCTTGTTGCCGCTGGAGGCCTGAAGCGGCGAGGCGCCCGCCGGATAGCCGCCGGCGTCGGCGTATTCGACCGCCGTTCCGCCGCCCGCGCCGTCACTGGCCACCTGATAGGTCGGCTGCGCCTCGATCGGCTGACCCGCCGCGTTCTCGACGATCGGTCCACCCGCCATCGAACTCTCCATCTCAGGGCATGCGGCGTCATCCGACGGCGCTATGGGTCAGGTATGCCGAGAGAGGGCGCGCTTGGCGAGGGTGGCCTTGCAGGAATTGGGCGAGGGCGCCATATTTGCTGCTAGCACTCGTTTGCAGTGGTTGACCACCACCCAGGGCATTGGCCGGCCGAAGTGCTTCTAGCGGTTTCCGTGCTCCGCGCGGCCGCATCCTCCCAACAGCATGAGCTAGCTGCGCGACGTGCGCGGCGGTGCTGTGAATTGTCGCTCGGGAGGTTGCTGCATGAACCCATGAGGCCACATGCCTGACCTTGAGCTTGTCGTCGCCGCGCTGAACTTCGGCACCGCTGTTCTTCGCCTGACTGCGAAACTCCTGCCTACAGGTTGGCGAGGGTGTAGCTCGACCCGAGGGCCACGATCTCAAACGCCCGCGACGTGCTGTCGGCGTCATCGTCGTGCTTTGCGGTCGGAAAGCCCTCCAGGGCCGTGAACCACTTCTCGTTCCAGGGACCGCGCAGCACGTCCACGTTGCCGTGCTCGGCCTGCGACGAGAACAGGGAGAAGCGGGTCACCTTGTCGCCCGTCTCGGTGGACGACTTCACGGTGTAGCCGCTGAGCATCTTCACCAGACCCGCGACCTGGCTCTTGCCGGCCTGGCCGGGGTCCTGCGGAAGCGAGATCGTGCACATCAGGCCGTCCTGGGAGGCGGTGTTCCTGATGAGCTGCTCCACCTTCGCCGGGCTCAGGGCGTCGCTGTGGTTGTCGACCACGATGTAGCGGCCATCTGGCGTGCGCCCGATCTTGGTGCTGCTGGTCTCGTCTGGATCGGGGCTCTCGGCCGTACGCGGCGTGGCGGCCAGGTCGTAGCCGCGGCCAAAGACCGTGCCGGCCGGGACGGCGTCCACGACCCTGCACCATGACCGTTGGAAGTAGAGGCCGGCGGCGGGCCGGATCTTCCAGTTGCCGCCCAGCAGGCGCTCACGCTCGACCAACGGCAGGGCCAGCAGCGACGCCATATAGGCCGGATCGGCCGCCATCAGCGCCTTGTTGTCGGTCAGCTTGGCCGGGATGAAGGTCAGCGACTTGGCCGGGATCGGGACGGTCTCGCCGTCCTCGTTGACCATCGTGTAGATGGCCAGGGCCTCCGGGCTGTCGGCCCACTTCAGGTCTTCGCCGACCCGGACGAACCAGCGCAGGACGCCAGACCTTTCCGGAATTGGCAGGCCGGTTTCCTGGTCGATCCACCACTCGATGAGCTTGGCGACCCAGCTATCCGCGTCCGGGTTACAGGTCGCCCGGATGTAGGGTCGCACGCCGCACATGGAGCGGTTGCGGCTGACCATGTACCAGAACTGAACCGCGCTGAAGTGCGTCAGCTCGTCGAACTTGATCAGGGGGATTTGCGACCCCTGCCAGTTGAACCGGGTCTTGTCGTGCTCGAGGTGGGCGAAGCTGGCCGTTGCGCCGGAAGGAAACTTCCACGACAGCACGTGCTCCTTCGGCTCGGCGCCGACGAGCGGATAGAGGTTGGCACTCTCGTCCCAAAGGCCGCCCTCGTTTCGGATCTGCACCGTCGACCGACGGAAGGTGACCGAGCCGAAGCCGGGGTTGTGGATGTGGCGCAGGTCTTCAAGCAGTAGCGCCCAGGTCTTCCCGCCGCCGGCGCCGCCGCCATAGATCGCGATGTCAGCCGACGTGGCGAGAAAGGCGGTCTGGGGGCCTGGCTGCGGCTTGATCGTGGTGTCGTCGATCGCCGGACCGCCGTTGCCGCCGATGCCTTGTCGATCGGCGACCGCCAGAGCGCTCATGGCGCGACTCCGCCTCGCATCAGCCCCGCCCGTTATCCGGGAGGGCGAAGATCGCCACCGCCGACACCGGAGCAAGCGGCAGATCCTTGCCGTCCTTGCCGGTCAGCTCCCGCCGGTTCGTGTAGGCGTTGCCCATCTCCTTGGCGATCTGCTCGTAAAGCTGGGCGGCGACGACGAGGTTGCCCTGGGTCTCGGCGCGGCGGGCCATGCGCTCCAGCGCCCGGACGCGGACGTTCTTGTGGCTCGCGCCGATAGTGGCCGAGTCCTTCAGGAACTTCTCCCGCGTCTCCTCGAACATGGCACGCCACTTCTTCGACAGGTTTCGGCCCGCGCGCTTGGTCGGGTCATAGGCCTCGACGCTCTGCGGCGTGATCTGGAGGCCGAATTCCTCCCTGACAGCCTTGGCCACGACGCCGGGCGGATCGAAGCACGCGAGAGCCGCCACCACATAGGCGCGGGCCTCGTCGTTGAGCGTGGGTTCAGGGCGCTTTGCCATCAGGTCAGCCTCAGGCCGCCCTCAGCATGCGACAGGTGCCGCATGCCTGGCTGATCTGGGCCGTGGCGATCTCGGGCCGGCGGCTGGCCGCTTCGACGAGCGCGCGGGTCGCGCCGGCGGCTGCGCCGACGCCGTATCGACGGACGATCGAGACGAACTCCTCGACATCGTGCCCCCTGATCGCGAACTTCGGAGACCCGTCTTTACGGAACTTCGGTCCGAACGGCCCAATCTCCTGGCCAGCATGCAGCAGCTCATGCTCGACCAGGCTACAGAACTCGGTGTCATCGCACTGGAGGGCGTAATTTGCGTCCACGGTGATCAGGAAGTGCGGGATGGCGCCGAACCACTCCTCGACCTGCTGCTCGGCGCGGCCCTTTGCCCACTTCCCCATGGCTGCGGGCGGCATGATCTCGCATTGACCGACGATGCGCTGGCCGGCGCGTGCGTTGGGCAAGATGGTCCAGACGAAGCCAATGCTGGCTTGGTTCAGGTGGTCATGCTCCTCGTTCACCAGTTCCGCGTCCGAGTCGATGAAGGTGGCGCGCGCCCACGCCTCAAGCTCAGGACTCGGGACAAAGGCCCGGCTTGGATCCTCCAGCATCTCCAGCGGCGGCATCGGGCGCATGAGGGGCTTGGCACTCATAGGGTTGGGTATGCCTCTGCTTGGAGTGGTCGTCACGGGGTGGGTTGCAGGAGAGTTCGTAGTGCTTGCCAGGGTGGGGTCGGTGGGGGTGCATCGTGACCTTCAGGATAGATCGAAGCGGATGCTCCAATTTTACCCCGGCGGCGCGGCGCGCAGCTTTTCCCACGGATCCCGGTACGGCCCCTTGTCGTGCTCTGGGCGGTCGAAGGTGAGCACGGTGGCGCGGGACGCCTGACGGCCATGCCGGCGATCACGGCGATTTCCGCGACGCACGCCACGGTGAAAGCCGATCCCGATCCGCTCAAGCAGGCGCTGGCAGTTCTGCCGGATGTGGTCCTGAGCGTGGTCGCCGTCGCGCGGCGAGCCGGCCAGGGTGAGTTTGTGCTCCTCACCGTCTGGGCCGGTCACAATCACGCACAGGTGCTTGGCGCCCTGGACCGGGCGGTACGGGACGCCGGCGACGCCTAGAACGTCATCGACAGCCTGAAGGGCGAGGCGATGGGACTGCTTCATGCCGCCCTCCCCTTGTGGCCATCAGGCGACGGCCGCGTGAAGCCGGCCAGCATCTTGGCGACAAGCGCCTTTCGGGTTTCGGCGTCCTGCGGCGGAATCACCTTCGGCGGCTTCATGGCGGCGGCGCGGCGCGCACGCGACAGGGCCTTCAGGAGAGGCTCGGCGCGCTTGGCGGCGAGCGCCTTCAGCGGTCCGGGCTTGGGGAAGAACTCCGCCGTTGCGCCGCCGGCATAATCGGACACGGCCTGGGCCAGGGCCTCGGCGGGGAAGCCCTGCAACTGCTCGATGTAGACCCGCCAGAACGCTGCGGATTTCGCCGCCTCGCCCACGCCGTAGACCAGCACCAAGGGCTGGAGCGCCTCGCGCACCTTCTGGGCGCCGCATGGTTCGGTCACTGCTGTCAGGGCCGGAACGCTCGCCCGCGCCTCGGCGTGCAGGGCCGGGACCGAGACGATCTCCTCCAGTTCCAGCTCGGCCGGCAGGTCACTTGCAAGCCTCTGCCATAGCCCTGTCGATATCCGACAGTCGGTCAGCGTAAGCGGCTTCTCGGGGCGGGCGGGAACCAGTTCGTTCATGGCGCACCTGCGGTTCAAAGGTTTCGGCGGGGCGAGTCCTGGCGGCGTGAGCGCGGCCTATGGCCTCGGTGAAGAACTTCCAGGTCGACACGGGGTCAGGTCCGGCGCGCTGGCCGTGAGCGCGGACCACCGGGACGACGTCGAGTTCCCAGCTCCAGCCGAGTTGCCGCCAACGGGCGACCTCGCCCATCGTCAGGATCAGGCCCTGGCGGCGGGTGGTGTCGAGGTTTCGGTCCATCGTGACCAAGCGGGCGGCGTGTTCGTTTGCGGTCTCGCCGGCCGGCCAGTCGTCGCCCTCGTGCGCGCCCGTAGTCACACCACCACGGGTATGGGTGGGTGGTTGGGGGGTCTGGGGGGAAGGAGGGAGGGAAAGGGTTTCAGACGTTTCAGACGAACAAGACGCATTAAGACGATTTTCAGACGCCTCAAGACGGGCCTTTCGGGCCTCGTAGTAGCGGGCGTTTCGCTCCTGTCGGGCGGTGCGCACCGGTTCAACTGTGCGCGCGGCCTCCATCGCCTCGACAGCCGCAACGATCGCGTCGTGCTGCATGCCAGCGGCGAGCATGTGCTTCAGGGCGGCGGCGATGACGCTCACGCTGCCTCCTGGATGTGCCCAGATTCAGCCATCCTCCGTTCGTGAGCGCGAACCCCGTGCAGGACGGTCGTGTGGTCGCGGTCGAAGAACCGACCGATCATCGGCAGGCTGAGGTGCGAGTACTGCGCCATGAGGTACATGGCGTGCTGGCGCGGCCTGGCGTGACCCTTATGGATCCGCCGCCCCTTCAGGTCTTCGACCGATATGCCGTAGGCCTCCGCGACCGCCTGGGCGATCATGTCCATCACCGGCGTGCGATTTGGCCGGATGTCGCCCTTCCAGAGCGAGAAGGCGACCACGTTCGGGCGGAGGTCGCCGAGGCGGACGTCCTGAATCACCCAGGGTTTTGTGGAACTCCAGGTCATCAGGCGGCCTTCTCGACCAAGGCCCGCAGCCTGTCAGCGGTGGCGCGGTCGATAGCGTAGCCCATCGACTTCTTGGCGCTGGAGATCGTTCCGCCGGCAAGCGCGGCGACCTTCTCTCGGAGTCTGCAGATGCGCACCTTCACGCTATCCGGAGACGGGCCGCCGTCGAGACGGTCTCCCCAGAGGATAGTAGCAAGCCTATCCGGGTCGATGGGTTCGGGAGCCCGCTCGACGAGCAACGCTACGACCCGGCCGTCCTCCAGCGACCGGCCACCGAACAGCCTAGCCAGGCCGTGGGCCAGAGAGCGTCCAGTGGCGGCATCCAGCCGGACGCGCAGACTGTGGACCTCAGCGCGAAGGTATTCGATCTCCTCTTGGTCGGTCACGCCGGCACCATAACGCGGTCCAGGCCGCGCTCCCGGCTGATCTCGTGAAGCTCCATCGAAACGCGGCGGATCTCAGCATCCGACCAGGCCGCCATCTGCTCGCGAGGCGGCCCTTCACGCAGGATGACGAACGAGCAGGCCCGGCCCTGCGTCCAGTCGATAAGCCCGTCATCGCGCATCTGCTCGAGCGCGCCATAGACCGGGCTTGGGCTGGAGCCGATATGCTTGGCGATTTGGCGGATGCTGGGCGAGACCGTGCCAACGGTCAGCAAGCGGATGGCGCCGAGGATCTGGTTGCGAAGCGTGGGATTGCTCATCGAGCCCACCTCAGGACGGATTTGATGTAGGCGGCGGGCAGAAGCACGCCGGTGCGGAAGGCGCGTCGTTGGTGCGCCGGGCAGTAGGGAGAAGGCTCACCGTCTGGGCGCTGGCCCTTGCGGGCGCCGCAGAACCGGTCCTCGCCGTCGAAGGTCACGACCCACCGGCAGTGGTGGTCGCGCACCTCGGAGATTGGGACCGGCCGGGCGTCAGGCAGCGGCTCGCAGTGGTAGCGGACGTGGCGCGGGGGCAGGCTTTCGGCCTGGGCCTTGCGTTCCGGCTCCACCGGGTCGGAGGGCGGCAGCGGAATGACGGGGGCGACCTCGACCAGGCGCGGACGCGCCGCCGGCGGTGCGGGTGTCTCCACCACAGGCGCCGGGGCCAGCATCAACTCCAGAAGGGCCGGGACAGCGCTCATGCGGTGCGCTTGCCTCCGACGAGGCCAGCGTCGCATTCGGCGCGCAGCTGGGCGTGCAAAGCGTTCCGACGCTCGGCCAGGGTCATCTCGGCCCGCTTGCGCGCCTCGGCGGCCCGGCGGGCCATGACTTGGCCGGCCTCGTGCACGGTGACGGCCGGCCGCAGCCAGCGGATCGAGAACAGCTCGCGCAGGTGCGAGGTCAGGCTTCGCGTCTTCATCGCGTCGCTCCGAAGAAGGTGGTGAAGGTCCAGGCGTAGACGCCGACCACGGCGGCGGCGTAGAGGGCGGCCGCCAGCCAGATCCGGGCGCGCTGGGCGATGGTGATCGGCTGGCGGCGCATCGGTCAGGCCGCGTCCTGAGCCACGGCGGGCACCTGATAGACGATGCTGTGATCAGTCGGCAGATACTCGCGGAAGGTGGCGACGGCCTCGGCGAGGTTCGGGTGACGCTTGCCCATCCCGCCCTCGTGCTGGCGCTGCCAGAAGCCCAGCTCGACATAGCCGCGCGCCTTCGCGTGGATCTCGCAGCGAATGCGGGCCTCATGGCAGAGGAACACGAGCGCCGTGAGGCGGTAGAAGTCGAAGGTCGAAAGGTGGCTGTCTCTGGCGGTCACGAAGACGCCACCGCCCGTGTTCCACTCGACCTTGTCCCAGGAGATCGGCGCGTTGTAGATGCCGCCGAAGACCATTCCGCAGATGTCCATTACCCGCTTCTGGAACGGGCTCAGGACTTCGGGGCGGGGCTTATAGCCCTTCCTGTTGCGGTAGATTTGGTTGGCGGCGGCGTTGTTGCTCTCGACCCAGCCGCCATGGTCCATGCTCACGTAGCTCATGGCCTCAGATCTCGCCGATGGCCGAGAGGTAGAGGTCGAGGATGGCGTCCTCTTCCTGGCGCTTGGCGCGGTCGGTCTTGCGAAGCTTGATGACCTTCTTGAGCACCTTCACGTCGAAGCCGTTGCCTTTGGCCTCCAGGAAGACCTCGTCGATCTGTTGGTTGATCTCGGCCTTCTCGACCTCGAGGCGCTCGACGCGCTCGATGATCGACTTCAGCTGGCCCTGGGCTTGTTGGTTGAGGACGTCGGCGTGCGGAATGGCATCGTCGGACATGTTCTGGTTCTCCCTGGCGCCGGTCGGGGATGCGCCCCGGCGCTTGGCGCGTGGGGTCAGCCGACGGCGCGCCGGTGGCGGGTCGGCGTCAGGCCATTGGCGGCGTCGTGGACGCGGTCCACCTGCTTCTTGAGCGCGGCGAGCGCGGTCCGAACCTCGTGGATCTCGCCAGCGTCTCGGTGGCCGTCGGCTTCCATTTCATGGGTCGTCGCCAGAGCCTCGGAGGCGCGGTTCATGGTCTCGACCATGGCGCCAAGGATGTCGCCCTCGGAGTCATCCTTGACGGCGCGGCTGGCGGCGCCGGTGACGATGTCCGTCTGGGCGGCGGCCTGCAGGGTCAGGATCGACATGAAGGGCATGACGTCGGGGTGGTTGGGATTTTGCCACTGCGACACGCGCTGGTGGCTCACGCCCAGCATGATGCCGGCGGGCGTCACGCCGCCCACCGTCGCGACCAGCTGGTGGGTCAGGGCCTTCACTTCTTCCAGGGAGAGGGCGCGGCTCATTGCACGGTTCCGATCTTTGCAAGGGGACGTGCGGCGATGCGTCGCGGCATGTTGCGCCGCACAACCGAGGGGATATCGAGTTGAGTGATTTCGAGTTGGCCCTGAGCCACGCGGGCAAAGCCGCCGCGCTCCGGGCAGATGCGCTTACGACCATGGCCGCCGCCGACTTCCATTCGGCGGTGAGCCGCTGTTACCTGCGAGATTGGGTGGCGCGACGAGCGGTAGAGGGGGGAAACCCGCCCGCCGCGCCGGTTCACCGCCCGGGGAGAGGCGGCGAAGCTCGTTGAGGGGGAGCCATGAAGACGAAGACCGAGCAGGCCATCGCGTTCGGCGCCAAGGCCGCGGCCCTGCGCAAGGAAGTCGACGCCACCGACCAGGTCACAGCCGAGACCGACCACCTGGCCCTCGTGAGCGAGTTCTACAGCCTGCTCGGCGGGACGTTCGCCACCGAGGCAGCAGAGGAAGACAGCGCGTGAGCGGTCTCGACTTCCGCGCGACGGTGCCGCTTGATGCACGCCATGTGGAACAACTTCATCGCGTGGTGCATCGAGCACGGCATGGAAGCGGTCGCGGCGGCATGCGCAGCGGCCACATTCGGCCTTGTGCTCAAGGACCGATACAGGCGCCGCCCGCCGTTGACGGAAGCGCAACTCTGGCACCAGGGGATCGACGCAACGACCGGAGCCGAGGTGCTGGACCTGCTCATCACCAGACCGAGCGTCGGCGACATCGTCGTGGCCAGCATCACAGCTCCGAGGGGTTACGAGTTCGGCCGCGCTGGTCGCGAGGACGCAGACGATGGCGATCTCCGGCAGACGCCGCCCATGGAATGGGCGCGCACCCTGAAGCTCGACGTGACCGTGGTCGCGGGTCATTCCTCGCCCCGCTTCGCGATATCCCTGCAAATGCGTCCGGCTCGGAAGTCTTCTTCTGCGCCGATGAAGGCGATCTGGTTGCGGATGGAGCTGATATCCGACCAGACCTGCACCAGCGCGACGCCCATCGCGATCAGAAGTCCGAACTGAGCGCTAATGATGATGGTCAGCCAACTGACGGCGGCCTCGCTCATCACGCAGCCTCACTACGAGCTTCGTCGGCGCGCTCTGCGTCGGTGATCACCGCCTCTATCCGGGCGACGGTCGGGATTGCGGCGCCCTTAGGCTCCGGGTTCCGATCCGACAGCTTCCATCGGCTGAATGTCGTAGGGTGGATGCCGGCGCGCTTGCAGACTTCCGCCATCGGCAGGCCGATGCGCTTCGCACGATCTTCGAGCGCGGAGATGATTTGCTGCTGGTCCATGCGCGGACGATATTAGCAATGTTGCAAACTCACAAGTGCAATCTTGCTAACAGCGCTAAGCGAGCATTTTTGCTAAGCGAGGGCATGTCTGGCCTTGAAGAAGATACCGCGCTGGTGCGCGCCCTGTGCGCTTGGGCCGACAAGAGCCCCAGCGGCCTAGCGAAAGCCGCCGGATTGGCCGCAACCACCATTACGCGCCCCTTCAACAGCGAGGCCACAAGCCGGATCAGCACCCCAACGAAGGAGAAGCTGATGGCGGCTTTCCCTGGGTTTGACTGGGGGAGCCCCCTGCCCGATCTGCCGGTTACCGACCACCTTGAGGCCTATGTTGAGGTGGAGGTTTTGCCGACTTATGCTGGCTTGGGAGGAGGAGGCACTGGCGACGGCGACAAGAAGACCACCCTGCTTCCAAGAAGCCTCGTCGAAGAGGACCTACGCGCGCGCCCCGACGATCTGTTGGTGATCGATCTGCGCGGCGACAGCATGGAGCCTGATTTCTTCAACGGCGATCGCATCGTTGTGAATAGACGCGATGTAAATCCTGTTCAGCCTGGCCCGTTTGCGCTCTGGGATGGCGACGGATACGTGGTGAAGAACATTGAGCGCCGGCGCGGCCGTCTGCGCATCTTCTCGTCAAATCCAAAATACTCCGAATGGGAGACCGACGGAGAAGAAGTTCAGATCATGGGGAGGCCTGTGTGGTTCGCTCGTCGGCTATAATCGTAGCAGTTTGCATCTCCACCGTTGCGCTCAGTGGCTGCGCCACCAAACGCTATGGTCGCGCGCTGGACCTAACCGAAGTCGAAATGCAAGCTTACAGCTGCAAAGACATCCAGATCGAGTTGGCCAAAGCCCGGCAACTTCAGGCTTTCGTGAAATCCGAACGGAAAGACGACCTCCGCGAGATAGCTGGATTTCTTGGCGATTTCGGCATTGGCAATGCAATGGAGCGTCGGGACGCCGTGAAATCGGCTGACCGCCGGATCGAGCAGCTTACCAGCCTGTGGAGTTATAAGCGCTGCGGCTCTGAGGGTGTCCGCACTCCTTAAGCAAGCTCAGCGCCGCGATGAATGGCGCCATCCACAATGTGACAAAGACGATCCGAATTCGCCCGCCTCCCATCGGCGGGCTTTTTCGTGAGCAGGCCCTGCCAGACGAATTAAGTTAGCAATCCTGCAAATTTGCCATTGCAACACGTAGCAATCTTGCTAACTTGCTCCTGTCACCGCACAGGAGCCACCCAGTGGTCACCCCCGCCAAAACCTCGGAACAGGAAGCGATCGCGCAGATCAACCGCGCGTTCGGCCTGAACCGTCCGCGCCGCGTTGCGGCCCAGGCCCCCGCCTCTCCGGCCGCCGTCGCTGAAGCGCGCGCCGCGCTGGAGGCCATGCAGGCCCGCGCCCACGTCGAAGAGATCCACCACGTGTCGGCCCTGGGCCGGCCGTTCATGTCGCGCATCTACACCTTCGGCGACGCGCTGCCGGCCGTCAGTGCGAAGGCGGCCTGAGCCATGGCCGACCAGAAGCAACGCTGGGCTGCGCGAGCCGACAAGCTGATGGCGTGGGCCGATAAGGCTGAAGCCCAGGCGGCCGCAATCGTCGCCGCCTTTCCTGCGCACGCTCGAGACATCGCATTTCTTACCCAACCTGGGCGCAGCAGCTCCAAGGTGGCCTGCGATCGGCGGCGACTGAACGACCGCGATCAGCGTGCGAACGCGTTGCGCACCAAGGCGGCCAGTTTTCGCGACCGTGCGGCCAGCCTGCGCCGGCTGTCCGAGACCAATGCCGGTGACGCTGCCAAGCAGCGTGAGGCGAAGCGGAGTGTGTTGGCCGTCATTCAGCCTGGGGTGCTGGTCTCCAGCGTCTACGGCGTTCGCCGCGTCCTGAAGGTCAACACAAAGAGCCTCCGCCTAGAGGGCGCGCTCGGTCCCATCACCATCGACAAGTCGCTTTGCCGTCTTGTCTCCGCGCAGGAGGCCTGACCATGGCCGCCACCCTCTCTCGCCCCACCGTTGGCCAAAGCCTCGCCTCCGACATGCGGCCCATGGCCCTGACGGTCACCGCTGGCCACACCCTGGAATTCATCGGCCACGGCCACCGATCGCTGGTCACGGTGCCGACCACTCCCAAGGACGACGCGCCGCTGTGCTTCGTCACCCTGATGGTCGCCTACGACCATCTCCGCACCGCTGAAGGCGCCACCGCTGCTCTGCTGGCGCGAGTGTTCGGGGAGCGGGCGTGATGGGGGTTCCGGCTCTCTTCACCGCTCGCGGCGGTGTCGTCCTCTTCCGCATGCGCCCGGTCCCTGACTGGACGGTCCAGGAGGTCAAGCGGGCCATCAACCGCGAGGGCCTGGATGCCCAGTTCGGAAGCCGAGCCTTCGACGTCTGGACCGAGGCCGCCGACCAGCTGCGTGACGCGCAGGTCCACGCCCAGAACCAGCGCCGCCACACCGACAACCCGCCGCCCCGCGCGGCCTGAAAACACAGGGAGAAGTCCATGACCATCCAGAAGCACGAAGGAAACCTGACGATCACGGCCGACAACGCCGCGCTCTACGCCAACCTCCACGAAGTGACGGGCCACCTGTCGGTCAGCGCCGACTTCCAGGCCCCGGTGCTCACCTCGGTGGGCGGCGACCTGTGGGTCAGGGCCGACTTCCAGGCCCCGGTGCTCACCTCGGTGGGCGGCGACCTGTGGGTCAGGGCCGACTTCCAGGCCCCGGTGCTCACCTCGGTGGGCGGCCACCTGTCGGTCAG
>PJUJ01000176.1_pt1 | contig 46567 bp, 39 predicted proteins | sample 1512321 | NCBI WGS metagenome assembly PJUJ01 (sample SAMN08177669, study PRJNA422409) | Feces metagenome, whole genome shotgun sequencing project. | isolation source: Chicken feces enriched on filter paper: beechwood xylan treatment | host: Gallus gallus | place: USA: Madison | collected 2015-01-15 | reverse complement strand
TTGATTCTCCGAAGAAGATTGTGTTTTGGAACAATGATATCGTACAATCCTGAATAAGAACTGAACTGTATTTTTTGTTGGGTAGAAAGCATCCTGATATCCGTTAAAGCTTAATTTAAGATAAAAAAAAGGAGTAGAAAATGCACTTTCCACTCCTTTTTTTTTGCCCAATATAAAAGGGCACTTTTTCAGTGCCCTCAGATTATCGAGGCATTTTTGTTTTATCTTGAATAACGGAATTGCTGTTTGTCCATCAATGCCATTTGATCTTTCATCATTTTGATTTGATCCGCTAGCAATTTGTTTTTGTCCGCACGTTTAGCTTCTTGTAAGTATTTCTCAGCTTCACGTTTATTTCGTTTTGCCATCATTACACCTGCTAAGCTCAATTTGGCTAAAGCTACATTATGATCCATATGAAGTCCTAACGAAAGTGCTTTCTTAAAGAATTTCTCCGATTGCAAAGGTGCCCGTTGAGATTCCAAAAGACCTAATAGCAAATGATAATATCCATGTTGAGCAGGAATAAGTTGTTTCTCGTAATTGGTGATTTTGCCTAACCATTTCTCCGCATTAGCAACATCTTGCTTGCGGAAAAACCATTGTGCAAGAAGCATATATTCGTGAAAGAAAACTGTCACCCATGCTAAAATAGTAACCAAAATACCTAAAATACCCCAGCCCCAAAATCCAAACCAAAATAATACTACTGTACCTACTAGAAGTAAACAGCTAATAATAATACGCACTAAATTTGACATCTCTTCTTGTTGTAGTTTCTAAAACGCAAATATCCATTAATTTAAGTAGTTATCCAAACTTGTTGTTATGTTTAGGTGCGAAAAAATGTACTTTTGTTGTATGGAAAAATTGTACGACGAAAGTTGGGCTCCCATTTTAAAGCCTTTAATGCAACAGGATTATATGAAGAAATTATCTGCCTTTGTACAGCAGGAAAGACAACAATATGAGATTTATCCACCTAAAGATTTGGTCTTTAATGCCTTTCGACTTACACCGTTGCAGGATGTGAAAGTTGTGATTTTAGGTCAAGATCCGTATCATAATGTGGGTCAGGCTCATGGGCTTTCGTTCTCGGTTCCATCAGGAATAGCTTTTCCTCCTTCCTTGAAAAATATTTTTGCAGAACTAACAACTGATATAGATGGCTTTCAGATTCCAAATTCTGGAGATTTAACCAAGTGGGCTAAGCAAGGTGTATTATTGCTCAATGCTACGCTGACCGTGCGTGCTCACCAAGCTGCTTCTCATCAAAAGCAAGGTTGGGAAACTTTTACAGATCAGGTAATTGAAAAAATTTCTTTCGAATTGGAAAATGTCGTTTTCTTGCTGTGGGGATCGTATGCACAGAAGAAATCGGCTCTTGTCGATAACAAAAAACATTTAATCCTAAAAGCAGTGCATCCTTCACCCTTGTCGGTATATCGTGGTTTCTTTGGTTCAAAACATTTTTCTCAGGCGAATGCTTATTTATCTGCAAATGGTAGGCAACCAATAGATTGGAAATTGTAAGGCAATATACAACGCCAATTCGAGTGAATGAACTATAGTCCTAAAAATCTAGAATTTTAATGCTTGGATTTCTTCCTGTAGGTAGAATTGACGGAAAAGTTTTATGCGTAACGCTCTTTTATATTTTCGAAATCGTATTTATCATTTTCCAATCTTTCGATGTGGTTGATACGGATCTTTCTGCCGTTTTGTTCGATATGCGTTACTAATAGATGGCTGTCGTAAGTAATCTTGTAAGGATATTGTAAGTCTACAATTTCAGTCGCTTCTCCACGAACGACATATTCTAATTTTCCAGCGGAGGTAAAACGCTTTACAATAAATTCGTTTATGATTTCGGTTGGCGTAACCGTAAACCAAGCTCCATCACCGACACCACCCAAATACATAGCATCTTTCGGAAGGGTAATAGGCTTTGATCTATAACTCATTCCGCCAATTATCAAATCATTAGGAAACAAAGCCGATTTCCGATGGGAAATATTGTCTCCTAATTGTTTTACCAAAAACCAAAAGGACTGAAATCTATTCATCTTAAAACTCTTAATGCCTTCATCAGGAGTGTAAGAATAAATGATTCGATCTTCAACTGCGTTTATCAAGTTACTAACGGGGCTACTTTTAATGGTCTCAGGAAGATTTAGATAATGCCAAAAATGATATTTAGGCGAAGATTTCATGAGCATTCGTGTAATAAAACGCGAACAATTGTTATTGTTTTTAGCTACTGCTCCATAAGGATAGGTGCCTTGCAACACACATTCATCACCGTAAGCTTTGGCTTTTTCGAAATTTATGCCTTTTACGATAGAATAAAACAATTTGCCATCACCGTACATTGCTGGTTTTAGCTCTTCGAAATGACAAATTATTTCTTCAATATTAGTGATGTTATTATCTTGAATATGAGCAGTCAATGCAATCTCCAATAATGGGTCCGAAAATTTGGAACGAGCTCTTCCATAGCCTCTAGGAGCAATATAACGACCAAAATCGTAAAATAGCATTTCTCCGTTTTGAGAATTTATAATGACGATACCGGTGTGTCCTACTTTGAAATTTAGATTCTTGACCAAGCCTATCTTTTTGAAAAACATCATCCATTTTTCATCGCCGCGAATGGTAGCATCTGGCCACGTCAAGATAATTGCAAAGTCTCGATAATCAGTATTCATCTAATATTCTAACGGTACTATTGGTTCTTTTTTCGAAGTGGACATAATCATCATCGTTTGGAAAGTCTTTACAAAAGGAATTTTTGAAATCTTCTCCATGATTACTGCCTCATACGCTTTGATATCTTTAACGTATACTTTGAGAATAAAGTCACAATTACCAGTCACATGGTGACACTCTGTTACTTCTGGAATCGCTTTTACAGCCTCCACGAATTCTGGAATCGCGTTATGCGTATGGAAGTCCAATGAAATCTGGATGAAGGATTTTATTCCTAAACCTAATTTTTCCTCATCCACAAAAGCATGGTAACTTTTGATAAAACCTGAGTTTTCTAACTTGCGCACACGCTCCAATGTAGGGGCGGGTGAAAGACCGATGTTTGTAGCAAGCTGCAAATTCGTGATACGTCCATTTTCTTGTAATAGGCGCAATATCTTTAAGTCAAGTTTGTCAAGTTGGTAGGACATGGTATATCTTTCTTCGAAATGTAAATATAAAAAATAAAGTACAATAATATATCTTTTTGGGCAACAATAATAACTGTATAATCCGCTGTTTGAAAAATTTTGTTAGGAAAGAGAAGTTTATCTTTTCTTATAGAGAGGAAGAAACCACAAATCTACAATGCTATTGAAAATAAATCTAAACGTCTTCATTATAGTTAAAATTTATTTATAAATCATTTATGTATAGTTTTTGTTGATAGTTAATCATTTTTTTGTCAAAAAAAAGGGGGAAAATCGTCTTGAACACAGAAAGAAGTGACTTTTGTCATAAAATTGCTCAAATTATGCCTTTAGGATGGCAAAAGATACTATATTATTGGTATTTATATCGTAACTTTGTAGTCCCAAAAAGGTCAGCTATAATGGTTTGACTTGTAAAAAGGGAAGCATTAAATATGAGTACCAAAGACGACGAATTACTGAAAGAGCTGGAGCAAGAAGAATATAAATACGGTTTTACGACTGATATTGAGATGGATATTGCTCCCAAAGGATTGAACGAAGACACAATTCGCCTAATATCTGCTAAAAAAAATGAGCCAGAATGGTTGTTGGAATGGAGATTAAAAGCTTTCCGTCACTTCCTTTCTATGGATATGCCGAAATGGCAAAACTTTGATAATCCTGAAGTGGATTTTCAAGATTTATCATACTATGCTGCACCAAAACCTAAAAAGCAATTGGAAAGCATGGATGAAGTAGATCCAGAATTATTGGCAACATTTGAGAAGTTGGGTATTCCATTAGATGAACAAAAAATCTTAGCTGGAGTAGTAGCGGTGGATGCGGTGTTTGACTCAGTGTCTGTAAAAACTACTTTCCGTGAGAAATTAAAAGAGAAAGGTGTTATTTTCTGTTCATTCGGTGAGGCAGTACAAGAGCATCCTGAATTGGTAAGAGAATATTTAGGTTCTGTGGTTCCGCAAACGGATAATATCTATGCGGCATTGAACTCTGCAGTGTTCTCGGATGGTTCATTCGTATATATTCCAAAAGGCGTACACTGTCCTATGGAATTGTCTACATACTTCCGTATCAATGCACAAAATACAGGTCAGTTTGAACGTACATTGATTATCGCAGACGAAGGTTCTTACGTTTCTTACTTAGAGGGATGTACAGCGCCTATGCGTGATGAAAATCAATTGCATGCTGCGGTTGTAGAATTAGTGGCACAAAAAGATGCTGAAATCAAATATTCTACTGTTCAAAACTGGTATCCTGGAGACAAAGATGGTAAAGGTGGTATCTACAACTTCGTAACGAAACGTGGTATCTGTAAAGGTGATAACTCTAAAATCTCTTGGACACAGGTAGAAACTGGTTCAGCGATTACTTGGAAATATCCTGGTGTGATCTTGAAAGGTGACAACTCTGTTGGGGAGTTCTATTCTGTAGCAATGACGCGTAACAAACAGTTGGCGGATACTGGTACGAAAATGGTGCATATAGGTAAAAACACAAAATCTAAGATTGTTTCCAAAGGTATTTCTGCTGGAAATAGTCACAATAGTTACAGAGGTTTAGTGAAAATTGGCCCTAATGCGGACAACTCACGTAACTTCACACAATGTGACTCTTTACTAATTGGTGACCGTTGTGGAGCTCACACATTCCCATATATAGAGAACAAAAATAAAACAGCAAAATTAGAGCACGAAGCTACTACGTCGAAAATCGGTGAAGATCAAGTATTTTACTTGAATCAACGTGGTATCGATTCAGAAAAAGCTGTAGGGTTAATCGTTAATGGTTACGCGAAAGAGGTGCTTAACCAATTGCCAATGGAATTCGCTGTTGAAGCTCAAAAATTATTGGCAATCTCGTTAGAAGGATCAGTAGGATAGGAGAATTTGAAAATTAGATAATTTGAAAATGTGAGCAGGATAGAATCTCAATACTCACATCTCAATACTCAATACTAAAAAAGAAATGTTATCAATAAAGAATTTGCAAGCGTCTGTTGAAGACAAACAAATATTAAAAGGATTAAACTTAGAGGTTAAAGCGGGTGAAGTGCACGCGATTATGGGACCTAATGGTGCGGGTAAAAGTACCTTAGGTAACGTGTTAGCAGGTCGTGATTCTTACGAAGTGACTGGTGGTGAAGTGACATTGGATGGTGTAGATTTATTGGATTTATCTCCAGAAGATCGTGCACGTGAAGGTTTGTTTTTAGCTTTCCAATACCCAGTAGAAATTCCAGGTGTGTCAAACATCAATTTCTTGAAAACTGCAGTAGGTGATATCCGTGAATATAAAGGTCTTCCTCCATTAGAAGCAAAAGAATTCTTAGCCATGGTAAAAGAGAAACAAAAATTAGTAGAATTCTCTGCTAATTTGGCTAATCGTTCATTAAACGAAGGTTTCTCCGGTGGTGAGAAAAAACGTAACGAAATCTTCCAATTGGCGATGTTGAATCCGAAGTTAGCTATTTTGGATGAGACTGACTCTGGTTTGGATATCGATGCATTGCGTATCGTAGCAAATGGTGTGAACCAATTGCGTTCGAAAGATAATGCTTTTGTAGTAATCACCCACTACCAACGTTTATTGGATTATATCGTTCCTGACTTCGTACACGTATTGCACAATGGTCGTATTGTAAAAACAGGACCAAAAGAATTGGCGCTTGAGTTAGAAGAAAAAGGATACGATTGGTTGAAAGACTTAGATACGCAAAATGCCTAATCTAATCGGTCTTCGATAAAATAATAAGGTCATGAGCGGATTGATAACAAATAACATGAGTACAACAGTAGTAAACTCTTTATTCGAACAGTTAACTTCTACTTTTCAAGAATTAGAAGCTACGAACGAACCTGCTTCATTAAAAGCTATTCGTCAAGAAGCTTTCGTAAAATTTGAAAAAGAAGGTTTTCCAACTGTTAAGAATGAGGAATGGAAATATACAAACATTCATTCTTTAGTCAACAAAACATATTTGTTGAATGAAGATGTGGATGTGGCTAATTTGGATTTAAGCAAAGCGGATATTCCAGAATTGGATGCACACCGTATCGTATTGATTAACGGTCAATATGTATTGGCTTTTTCTTCTTTAGAAGATGAAGTTGGTGTTACAGTAAAACCAATCGAGGAAGCTGTAGAAGAAGCTAATTTCCAAAAACACTTCGCACAATACGCGGATAAAACTGATAATGCTTTGGTCGCATTGAATACGGGTTTATACACTTCGGGTATTTATTTATCAGTTGGTAAAAATAAAGTAGTTTCTAAACCATTGCATATCATTCACGTAGCGACTGGTGGTGAAGAATTTTTCTCCCAAACAAGAAACTTATTCGTCGTAGAAGCTAACGCGGAAGTTGAAATCGTTGAATCTTTTATCACTTTAGAAAATACAGCGAAAAACTTACACAATAAAGTAACAGAGATTGTAGTAGATGAGAATGCGAAAGTTCAACACTATTATCTTCAAGTAGCGGATTCGGTAAGTAATTACATCAACCATACAGAAGTATATCAAACGAAATACAGCTTGTACAATAATTACAACTGTAATTTCCCTGGTGCTACCTTTATACGTAATAATATCAATGTGCGTTTGGATGCAGAGAATGTAGAATCACATTTGTACGGTATCAATTTGTTAGCAGATAAACAATTGGTAGATAACCATACCATTGTAGACCATTTGAAACCTCACTGTGAATCTTATGAATGGTACAAAAACATTCCTCAAGATGAATCAACTGCAGTATTCAATGGTAAAATTTTCGTTCGTTTGGATGCGCAAAAAACAAATGCTTTCCAACAAAACAACAATATGTTGATTGGCGACAAGTCTACAGTGTACACTAAGCCACAGTTGGAAATCTTTGCGGATGATGTGAAATGTTCTCACGGTTGTACAATGGGACAATTCGATGATGATGCTTTGTTCTACTTAAGAGCAAGAGGTATCGGCGAAGAATCTGCACGTATTTTACTGGTACACGCTTTTGCTTTTGATGTGACTTCACGTTTCTCTAATGAAGCCATAAGAAATTATGTGGAAGATTTAGTAGCAAAAGGACTAGAAAGAAAATAATTAGTAGTGTAGTTTTATATTTTTAAAAACCGTCTAGGAAGCGATTCTTAGACGGTTTTTTTTGCCTTTAACTGCCAGACATATCTAGTCTAATAGGCAATGAGTAGGCTACACGAACTGAAACACCTCTCATATAGCCTGGTGTCCATTTTTTAGCTTTTTTCAACACTTTAATGGCGGCTTCTCCTGTACCAAATCCCAAATCCTCGTCCACCTTCATTTCTACCATATTTCCAACGGTATCCACCACAAATGAAACTCTTACTGTTCCTTTTACTTTATTTTGTATTGCTTCTCGCGGGTAACTATAATTGGATGCTATAAATTTTCTTATCGCAATTATATCCCCAGGGTAGGCTGGCTGAATCATAAAGTTTTTTTGATCATAAGCGTATTCTTTATTTGTAGAATCTTTAGTAATTCCAGAAATAAGTTTTCCGTTGTCGTAGCTTTCTTCAAAGGTATATTTTCCATCCATGAATGAGCCTGTCCAATTTCCGATACGCTGGTGCTCTTTGTAATTTCCTTTTTCAACTGTCGAATTTCGATATTCTATTTCGGCATACCCATTACCATTAAATAGATGTCTATTTCCTAATGAATCATGGTACACTAAAATTAAGGTGTCTGTTACTTTAGTCGAGTTTTTCTCAATGGTATAAGGATATTTATAGGCAATCTTAAGTTTTCCGTTTGGGTGGTAATAATAAGCCGTATCAATTAAGACCCCATCATTGCTATAAAGCTCTTTATATTTTATTTTACCATTTTCATAAGCCTCAAGCTTTTCTCCTATAAATTTCTTCTCCTTAAAGCTGGGGAATGTGCCTAGAAGTTTAGTTTTATTAGGTTGAATATACTTCTCTATGACGCGTACTTGCGTGTTTTCCAATAATGAAAGCTCTCTATAATAGGAGGCTTCTTCTATATTTTTAGTCTCTTTACCCTCTTTAGTATATAAGGTAGTAAATGATAATTGTCCATATGAAAGATAATTTAACATTAGAATTAGTGTAGTAAGAAATATTCTTTTCATACTAAGAGTTATTTTTTAGTTCATTTTATGTAAATATAATGTTTTGAAGTTAAATTTTACGTTTTCTAATTTCTTATCTCAGGCAAGAAAAGACTAATTATTCAACGGCTAATGATCTATTAAACTCTTCTGTATTATATTTGGAAAAATATAATCTATTATGCCTAAAGAATCTTGGTTCAAAACATATATATACATCTGGATAGGGCAATTTGTCTCCTTATTAACGAGCTCGGCAGTAAATTTTGCAGTAATCATATATTTGAGTTTACATTATAAATCGGCGGAAGTATTGGCGTTTGCTGGTATTGCTGGCTTATTACCACAAGCAATTATAGGACCATTCGCGGGAGTATATATTGATCGTTGGGATCGAAAAAAGGTTATGATTTACGCAGATGCTTTTATTGCATTGTGTACTTTCATGATGTCATTTGCCTTTGTAGAAGGGGAGGCGAATTTAGCTTTTGTATATGCACTGCTTGTTTGTCGTTCGTTAGGGCAAGCTTTTCATACGCCAGCCATGCAGGCAATTGCTCCTTTGATTGTTCCTGAAGAAAAGTTATTAAAAGTTTCGGGCATTAATCAGATGTTGCAATCTGTCAGTATGATAGCTGGTCCTGCTGTAGGTACTTTAGCTATTACGTATATGCCCATTTCTAAAGTGTTGTATTTAGATGTTATAGGTGCCATGCTAGCTATAGTTTCTTTGATGTTTGTGGTTATTCCAAAATTAAATGCGCAACCAACTGCAGAAAATAATATTTCTACTGTATTAATGGATCTTAAATTAGGTTTTGGGGAGATCCATAAGAATAAGGGGCTGTATCTCCTTTTCGTTTATGCTATGCTTACAACATTTTTTGTGATGCCTGTTGCCATTATGTATCCATTATTGACAATTGAACATTTTGCAGGGGGCAAATGGGAGATGAGCATCATCGAAGTAATGTGGGGTGCTGGTATGTTAGTTGGTGGTGGAATATTGAGCGCATGGAAAGGTTCTGTGTCAAAAGTAATCTTGGTCAATGCCATGCATATCTTCTTAGGGGTAACTTTTGTTTTTTCAGGATGGATAAGTGGTGATTTGTTTTGGGTATTTGTGGCTATTACGACACTGGGTGGAATTGGAATGTCTTTCTTTAATGCCTCATTTATGACGATTATTCAAGAAGAAATCAAACCTGAATTTTTAGGTCGTGTTTTCTCCATGTATTTTAGCTTTGCTATTATTCCAAGTGTTATTGGTTTGCTTTTTACAGGTTGGATAGCAGACGAAATCGGTGTGGTCAATGCTTTTATCATTGGTGGTTCAGCCATGTGTTTTGTTGGATTATTATCCTTTGTTACACCTGCGGTAATGAATTTAGGGAAGAACAGAAAAATAGAATTATCATCAGAGGAAGAGAAATAAAAAAAGCTTCTCAAATTTGAGAAGCTTTTTAGAGCGAAAGACGAGATTCGAACTCGCGACCCCAACCTTGGCAAGGTTGTGCTCTACCAACTGAGCTACTTTCGCTTGGTTTTGTGATACAAAAATAAGGCTTTTTTAGGTTTTGTCAAGTCCTAATTTTAAAAATTATATCAAAAAACTCTAATTCACTTAATTTTTAGCGACTTAAATTTTTATAGCATCCACACAATTAATACCGTCAATAGCTGCAGAAACGATACCACCAGCATATCCAGCACCTTCAGCACACGGGTATAAACCTTTGATTTGTGGATGTTGCAAGGAGTCCTTATCACGTGGAATACGAACTGGAGATGATGTGCGTGATTCTACTCCAACTAAAATAGCTTCATTCGTATAATAACCCTTCATTTTCTTTCCAAAAATAGGCAATGCACCACGTAGCGCTTGATGTACAAAGTTTGGCAATACTTCCTTTAAATCTACAGATCTCGTTCCTGGCTTGTAAGAGTTTTCCGGCAAATTTCTAGAAACACGGTTCTCTACAAAATCCACCATACGTTGTGCAGGAGCGACTAAATTGCCACCTCCAAGCTGAAATGCTTGCTGTTCAATTTTACGTTGGAATTCTAATAAGGCAAAAGGATCCGTTGCGGCATTGGGTACATCTTCCAGATTGATCTGAATTACGGTTCCAGAATTGGCGTGCGGGTTATTTCTCTTGGAAGGAGACCAACCATTTACTACGATTTCATCATGATCTGTGGCACATGGAGCAATAATACCTCCAGGACACATACAGAAAGAGAATACACCCCGATCATTTACTTGCTCTACCAGGCTATAATAAGCTGGCGGTAAGTTTTCATGACGTGTACTGCAGTGATATTGAGCTTGGTCGATAATTTCCTGTGGATGTTCGATACGTACACCTAATGCAAATGGTTTGGCTTCTAATAACCAATTTTTATGACGGAATAATTCAAAGATGTCTCTTGCGGAGTGTCCTGTTGCTAGGATTACATGATCAGCCTCGAAGGATTTACCATCAGCAGTCATTACGGATTTCACTTGACCAAATTGTTCGATAATATCGATTACTTTGGTGCCGAAATGGACCTCACCACCCATTTCCAAGATACGATTACGCATTCCTTCGATTATGTGCGGTAATTTGTTTGTGCCGATATGCGGTCTTGCATCGATGAGAATATCTTCATCCGCTCCATTCTCTACAAAAATGGATAAGACTTTTTGTACATCTCCACGTTTATTGGAACGAGTATATAGTTTTCCATCCGAGTAAGTTCCTGCGCCACCTTCACCATAACAATAGTTCGATTCAGGGTTTACGATACCTTCTCGGTTTATTTTTGCTAAGTCTCGACGACGATCACGCACAGCCTTACCGCGTTCTAAGACGATAGGTTTAAGACCTCGTTCCAGACAGCGATAAGCTGCAAATAATCCTGCTGGTCCAGCGCCAATGATAATAACAGATTTAGCGTCTTTTACGGACTTCAATTCTGAGGTAAAAGTTTCCACTTGTGGCTCTTCGTCGATATAAAATACTACACGTATTCTGTAAACTACCTGTCTGCTACGCGCATCAATAGAGCGTTTTCGGACATAGATTCCTTTGACTTTGTTTCGCGAAATTTTGAGTTTGTGAACGCCTTGTTGGATGATATAGTCCTCATTGTAGATATGGTCAGGACCAATGGCCAATTCGATTTCTTGTTGCATAAATTATTTCATTGGGTATTTATCCCAAAACTGTTGCAAAGTTACAAAATTTTAGGCACAGGCTTTGTTTTTACACGATTTTGGTATTGCCTTTGAAAGGGATATTCATAATATTTAAAAAGTAATTTGTATTTTTAGTGAAACAGATTTGAATTTATTACACATGAAAAGATTATTATTTGTCTTAGTTGGTTTATTTACAGCACTTTCATTTAGCTCTTGTGGTTACAATACTATGGTTTCTAAGGATGAAAATGTAAAAGGTAAATGGGCTCAGGTAGAAAACGCATACCAAAGACGTGCTGATTTAATCCCGAATTTAGTATCTACAGTAAAAGGCGCTGCGCAACATGAACAGGGAACATTGACTGCTGTAGTGGAAGCGCGTGCTAAAGCGACTTCTGTGACGATAAATCCTGACGACTTGTCAGAAGAAGCAATTGCTAAATTCCAACAATCTCAAGATGCGCTTTCTCAGTCTATCGGACGTTTGTTAGTTAGTGTAGAAGCTTATCCAGATTTGAAAGCAAATTCTAATTTCCAAGAATTACAAGCGCAGTTAGAAGGTACAGAAAACCGTATTTCGGTAGAGCGTAGAGCATACAACGAAGCTGTTCAGGATTATAATACTACAGTTCGTAGCTTCCCGAATAACATTATGGCGGGAATTTTTGGATTCAAAGCTAAAGGAACTTTCCAGGCAGCAGCTGGTTCAGATAAAGCACCTGAAGTTTCTTTCTAGAATATTCTATCCTTAATACATAACACATAAAGATGAATATAGCAGCAGCTTCGGTGACTGTATTCATCTTTTTTAATTTATAAGCTAAGATGGCTATTTTAAATGAAGAAGAGCAAGAGCGTGTAGTGCACGCTGTAAGTGTCGCCGAAAACATGACCTCTGGTGAAATTCGTGTCGTGGTGGAAAATGTAGTAGGGGAAGGTATTGAAGCTTTTGATAAAGCAAAAAAATATTTTGAAGAGCTCGAAATGCACAAGACTAAACTTCGCAATGGCGTATTGCTTTATCTGGCTGTCGCGGATCATCAGTTTGCCATAATCGGTGATGCAGGAATTAACTCAGTTGTGCCGGAAAATTTTTGGGAGACTACTAAAGAGAAGATGCTTGCTTATTTTAGACAGGGAAACTATGCTTCGGGACTAGTCGTTGGGATACATGATGCAGGAGAACAACTTCATCATTATTTCCCCCGTCAAGAAGATGACATTAACGAATTACCTAATGAAATACACTTTGGTAACTAATATTTAGATATGCTTACAATTTCGAAAATAAAGTTCTATTACCATTTAATCCTAGCATTAGTGTTAAGCGTTTGTATTTTGGGAAGTGTACAAGCGCAGGATTTGCCCGAAGTATCACGAACTATTGTTACAGATTATACCAATTCTTTGTCTCCGACAGAAAAGGATGCTTTGGAGCGTAAGTTAGTAGCTTTTAATGATACGACGTCTACGCAAATAGCCGTGGTATTAGTGAATAGCACTGATGGGTATGACGTTGCAGATTATGCTGTTCGATTAGCTCAAAAATGGGGCGTGGGACAAGCGAAATATAATAACGGCGTAATGTTACTGGCTGCTATTGGCGATCGTGCCGTAACCATTCAGACAGGATATGGTGTAGAAGGAGCTTTGCCTGATGCTATTGCGTATCGTATTATCGAAAACGACATTAAACCAGCCTTCCGCTCAGGAAATTATTTTAAAGGATTGGATAATGCGACGAATTCTATTATTTCTTATACCAAAGGAGAATACAAAGAGAAAACAAGAAAGGATTCTGCATCTAATGAAGGTGGAGGAATTAGCGGTATAATGGTTATCATTATTATCGTTATCATTTTTGCTTTAATATCCAAAGGAGGTGGCGGTAATAATCGTGGAGGCAAGATGATTGATGGAAAGGGTTCTAATGATTTATTCTGGTGGATGCTACTAAATGGTATGGGCGGTGGCTCTAAAAGAAGTAGTGGTGGTGGATTTGGTGGCTTCGGCGGAGGTTTTGGCGGCGGAAGCTCGGGCGGTGGCTTTGGTGGTTTCGGAGGAGGAGGCTTTGGCGGTGGTGGCGCTAGCGGTCGGTGGTAGTGTAAAAGTTAACAGTTGTTAAAATTGTTGATACACTAATTTAATCTTTATTTTAAAAGTATATATTTGGTTATTAAACAGATTTTTAGAACGTATTCTAATTAAAAAATGAAAAATATTTTATTCGCATTTCTTGCTGGTATTCCAGCATTCGCATTTGCTCAGGAAGATTATACCCTAAAAGGAAAGATAGGAACACATAATGCACCTGCTAAAGTTTATCTACAATATGTAGATGGTTCTGCTAGAAAATTAGATTCTGCAGAAGTAAAAAATGGACAATTCACGCTTAATGGGTCTGTAGCTTCTCCCGTAGAAGCTTACGTAATTCTTTCTCCTGAAGGAAAGAGTCTTAGAGAATTAAGATCTCCGGATTATGGAACCGTTTACCTTTCGAAAGGTGTTATTAATCTTGAAGGTGAGACTATCAAAACTGCAAAGTTATCGGGAAATTCTGTTAATGAGGAATATGTAAAATTTAAAGCCTTAAAGCAAGAAACTGAAAAAGCAATTGCAGCGGTTAATAAAGAATTCGAACAAGCGACTGAAGAGCAGAAAAAAGACGAAAACTTTGTAAATGGTTTGCGTGATAAAATAATGCCTTTATATGACAAAATGGAAGAGATTGAAAAGGATTATGTAAAAAGCTCTAAAAGTTATATCGCTCTAAACATAATTGATCAAGGTTTAAGTGCTGAAAATGTTATAGAATATGAGGGGTACTTAAAAGGTTTTCCAGCTGATTTGCAAAATAGTCCGAAAGGTAAAGCAATTGCAGAGAAAATTAACAACCTTCGTAGTGTAGCAATTGGTGCAGTAGCTCCTGATTTTACCTTGCCAAATCCAGATGGTAAAGAGATTGCTTTATCGTCGTTGAGAGGTCAATATGTTTTGTTAGATTTTTGGGCTTCATGGTGTGGTCCTTGTCGTCAGGAAAATCCACATGTTGTAGCTGCTTACAACAAATTCAAAGATAAAGGTTTTACTATTCTAGGTGTATCATTAGACAATCCTGGTAAAAAAGAGGCTTGGGTTAAAGCTATTGAAGATGACCAATTAGGGCAATGGGCACACGTCTCGGATTTAAAAGGATGGCAGTCAGATGTAGTAAAATTATATTCTGTGCGCGGTATTCCTCAAAACTTCTTATTGGATAAAGATGGTAAAATTGTAGCCTCTAATTTGAGAGGACAAGCCTTAGAAGATAAATTAGCTGAGATTTTAAATTAGTTTTCAGAAAATAATACTAGACAAACAAAGCCTTTAGAAAAATCTAAAGGCTTTGTTGCTTTTATATCTTAGCTATAGCTTGTTCCCAATCGGCTATAATGTCATCAATATGTTCAATACCTACCGAAATACGTAACATGCCTCGTGTAATTCCCGAAACCTTCTTTTGCGTCGAAGAATGATGCGAACCCCACATACTTGCAGGATGCACAACTAATGATTCTACTCCTCCCAAGCTGGCTGCATTAGCAAAGAGTTGTAAATGACTCAAGATGGTCTGCGCATTTTTATATTCGTCAGCTTCGTCTTTCCCAGCAACCTCAATACACAGCATTCCTGTGTGGCCTTTTAGTTGTTTCTTCGCCAATTCGTGTTGGGGGTGCGAAGGCAAGCCTGTGTAGGAAACCTTTTTTATTGCAGGATTTTCTTCAAGCCATTGGGCCAAAGCCAAAGCATTAGAATTTATCTGATTGACGCGAAGTGACAAGGTTTTCAAACCTCTCAATAATAGCCAGGAATCAAAAGGACTCAAACTTGCGCCTAAAGTGATGGAGCGTCTCCATACTTTTTGAATGTATTCTTTGCTTCCGCAAATAACTCCCGCTGTCAAATCCGAATGTCCACCCAAATATTTAGTCGCACTGTGCAGTATTACGTCTATGCCAAACTCTGCTGGCACTTGATTGATGGGAGAGGCAAAGGTATTATCTACCATCGTTAAGATTCCCTTTTCTTTACCCAACTGACCAACAAATTCTAAATCTGTAATATCTAAGTTTGGATTAGAAGGTGTCTCAATATAAATAAGCTTGGTGTTCGGCTGGATAGCCTCCGCAAAAGCTTGATTGTTTGTTTGATCCACATGTGTTACCGTTATACCATATTCCGAAAGAAACTCTTTTAAGAAAAGCGTTGCTCCAGAGTAGTGTGCATTTTGTGCTAGAATATGATCCCCCGCTTTTACAACCGCTAAAATAGCTGTACTAATGGCTGCCATGCCTGTAGCAAGCACAAGTGCATCTTCTGTTTTTTCGAGTTTGGCAATAATCGCAGCTACCTGACTGTTTGTTGGATTACCGTGTCTATGATAAAATTCTGGATGTTTTGGTTCTGTGGCTGCGGCTATATACTCATCTAAATTTTCGTCAGCAAAATAAGTGGATGTTTGATATATTGGAGTGACTACAGCTTTGGTTTTATTTAATTCTTCGCCCGTATGTATTAAGTTAGTTTCTGTTTGTCTCATTTCGTATAGGTCTTTCCCCAAAGCTAATAAAATATCTATGAATTTGATAGAGTATTTTCACCTATAGCAGCATTAAAAATTATAAAATAATTATTTATATATTGCACATATCTTAATTCTGATATGAAAAATATACTAACCTTAGCCTTAGCAATTTGTCTTTTTACTACATCTTGGGCGCAAATTAAATCGCCAGAAGAATATCTTGGAAGAAAAATTGGAACGAAGATTACCCCACACTGGAAAGTCCTAGAATATTATAAATATGTTGCAGAGCAAGTTCCCCAACAAGTAAAATATCAACAATATGGGGAATCAGTAGAAGGCAGACCTATGTATGTGTTTTTTGTATCATCTTCCAAAAACATAGTTAGACTGGAAGCGATTCGTAAAAATAACTTACAGCTTGCTGGAGAAGAAACAGGCAATGCAGAACTTGTGGATATGCCTGCAATTGTTTGGATGAGTAATAATGTACATGGGAATGAGACATCTTCCATGGAGTCTTCGATGATGACATTATATCAATTAGTGAATCCCAATAATACTGCGACTAAGGCACAGTTAGAAAATACTCTGATAATAATTGATCCTTGCTTGAATCCTGACGGAACAGAGCGTTATAACAATTGGCAGAACGGAATCATAGGAGTGACATATAATCCCGATTTGTATGCTAGAGAACACAGTGAGCCGTGGCCAGGAGGTCGTGTAAATCATTATTATTTTGACTTGAATCGTGATTGGGCATGGCAGACGCAAAGTGAAAGTCAGCAAAGAATTAAGATTTATAATGAGTGGTTACCGCATATTCATATTGATTTTCATGAAATGGGTATTAATGCCCCATATTATTTTCCGCCAGCGGCAGAGCCTTTACATGAGGTCATTACACCATGGCAACGTGAATTTCAAGGAACAATTGGTAAGCACAATGCAAAATACTTTGACCAACAAGGTTGGTTGTACTTTACCAAAGAACGTTTCGATTTATTTTATCCATCGTATGGTGATACCTATCCTATTTATTCGGGTTCTATCGGAATGACGTATGAAAAGGCTGGAAATAGTTCGGCGGGTCTAGGAGTATACACTGACCAAAAGGATACCCTTACGCTAGTGGATAGAGCAATTCAGCATCATGCTTCGGGAATGAATTTAGTGGAAGTCGTATCGCAAAATGCGTCAAAAGTAGTTGAAGAGTTTAAGAAATTCTATAAACAAGCCAATGACGGAACCTTAGCTTCTTATCAGAGTTATGTCATCAAGCACGAGCCCGCGAATGAGGCAAAGATTCGTTCGTTAATGGAGCTTTTGGATAAAAATAAGATTCGTTATTATACTGCACAGGGGGCATTTAAGGGTATAGAATACGCTACTAAAAAGAGCACAACTTATAACGCAAAAGATAAAGACTTGGTCGTGCCGGGAAACCAGCCTAAGGCGGCATTAGTTCGTGTACTATTTGAGCCCGAAGCTAAATTGGTGGATTCATTGACTTATGATATCACAGGTTGGTCCCTACCTTATGTCTACGGATTACCGGCGATAGCGAGCTCTACAAAAGTTGGTGCTACTATCCCTTATAAGTTGGATAAAGTGAGCAATACTATTGGGGATAGCTTTGGCTACGCCATAAAATGGGATGGTTTTGCTTCAGCAAAGACACTTGCAGCGCTTCTTCAAAAGAAAATTACCGTTAAACGTTCAGAGCATGCTTTCAAATTGAATGGAGAAGACTTTCCTAGTGGTTCTTTGCTTATTATGTCTTCGAATAATAAATCTGTTAATATCAAGAAATCGTTAAAAGAAATAGCGGATCAACATGCGGTCAAAGTGCATACTATTAGTTCTGGAATAATTGAGGGGGCAAAAGATTTTGGAAGTGCTGATGTGAAAACGATAAAAGCTCCTAAAGTTTTGATGTTAGCGGGAGAAGGCATGCGTGCCTTAAATGTAGGAGAAGTGTGGCATTATTTTGATAAAGATCTTCAATATCCAATAGTCTTAGTCAACCCGAAAGAAATGGAACGCATTGATTGGTCTGAAATAGATGCGTTTATTATGCCGAGTAGTACCTATACTTTCTTGCGTGATAAGACGCAAGCGGAAAGTTTTGCGAATTGGATTCGTAAGGGTGGAAAAGTTATAGCCTTGGAAAGTTCAGTTTCGCAATTGTCGGCTCAACCTTGGATAAAATTGAAACCGATGAAGCAAGACACGACGCTAAGAGCCAAAGAAAATCCATTGAAACCTTATGCGGAACGTGAGCGTGAATCGTTGAAAGAATATACTGCGGGAGCTATCTATAAAGTAGATTTTGATGCTACTCATCCGTTAATGTATGGGGCAAAAGAATATTATACACTTCGTACTAATGGTACGTTATACCAATATTTTAAAGATGGGGCAGGTTGGAATGTTGGTTATATCAAGGAAAATGCCTTAATGAGTGGCTTTGTGGGACAGAACCTGAGTAAGCAAATTAAGAATGGTTTAGTCTTTGGGACGGAGTCTCTGGGGGCTGGTTCTATAGTATATTTAGCAGACAATGTTTTGTTCCGTAATTTTTGGGATTCAGGAAAGCTAATAATGGCGAATGCTTTGTTTCAAGTGGATTAAAAAGAATATTATTAATAATTAACTATAAAAATATTAAGGACAGTAAAAAGTATTTGTTGGGAGCATTAGGTGGTGTAATAATTTATATTCTCGTAACTCGTGTATATGAATATTTTTATCTTTAAAATTTGTCAAGCAGGTTACTGTGAAATTTAGTTTAAAATATAACAGGAGCTTTTAAGCTCCTGTTATATTTTAAATCATCTGCTTCAACAGATGTAAAGCATAATCTATTGTTGTGATATTGCTTAAAGCTAAGCGGAGTTGTCCTTTTACTTCTTTTAGATTGCTAATGGAAGGATTTGCTCCTACGAAAGCCAATACTTTACCAAACTGTTCAGATTCGTAATAGCTAGATTTAGCGTTATTGACAAAATAACCTTTCAGGGTCTGTTTCTTGTAAGAAATCTTTTCAAAGCCAATTTCTTTACCTAGCCATTGTAGACGAAGCGTATTAAACAATTCAAATACTGGGGCAGGAATAGGACCAAAACGGTCTTCCAATTCTTTCTCAAAAGCCTGAAGCTGGGACTCGTTTTCTAATTTTGCTATCTCGTTGTACAAATTGTAACGTTCGCCAATATTAGTTACGTACTCGTCTGGAATCAATACTTCTAAGTCCGTGTCTATCTGTGTAAACGAAACGTATTTTCTGTTCTGTTCGTCCGCGAACAAATCGCCAAATTCATCATCTTTCAACTCTTGAACCGCTTCATCCAAAATCTTGTTGTACATCTCAAAACCAATCTCTGCAATAAAGCCGGATTGCTCAGCACCCAACAAGTTACCTGAACCGCGGATATCTAAGTCACGCATCGCCACATTGAAACCTGAACCAAGCTCCGAGAACTCCTCTATCGCCGAAAGACGTTTATAAGCCTCTGGTGTCAAAGTTGACATTGGTGGACTCAACAAATAACAAAAAGCCTTCTTGTTAGAACGTCCCACACGGCCACGCATTTGGTGTAAGTCACTCAAGCCAAACATATGGGCATGGTTGATGATAATCGTATTAGCGTTAGGTATATCCAAACCAGCTTCGATAATCGTTGTTGCGACTAAGACATCAAAGTCATGGTTGATGAACTTCAACATTACATCTTCTAGGTCATCGCCTTCCAGCTGTCCATGTGCCACACCTACGCGTGCTCCAGGAACGAGTTTCTGAATCATGCCGCCCAATTGCTTCAAGTCGGCTACACGATTGTGAATAAAGAAGACTTGACCACCTCTATCAATCTCATACGAAACTGCTTCTTGGATTAATTGCTCATTAAATACATGCAATTCCGTTTGTACAGGTTGTCTGTTTGGTGGTGGCGTCGAAATAATACTTAAATCGCGAGCACCCATTAGAGAGAAGTGCAACGTGCGTGGAATAGGTGTTGCGGTCAAGGTCAACGAATCCACATTGGCACGCATTACTTTTAATTTCTCTTTTACCGATACACCGAACTTTTGTTCCTCGTCGATAATCATCAGGCCTAAGTCTTTAAACTTGACGTCCTTGCTGACTAATCGGTGTGTCCCGATGATAATATCTATTTTACCCTCTTCGAGTTTTTTAAGGGTCTCTTTGATTTGTTTGGAAGTCTTGAAACGATTGATATAGTCAATGTTTGCAGGAAGACCTTTCAGACGTTCGGAAAAGGTGCGGTAATGTTGTAAGGCTAAAATGGTAGTCGGTACTAAAACCGCTACTTGCTTGCTGTCCGCTACAGCTTTGAAAGCGGCGCGAACCGCGACTTCTGTTTTACCAAAACCTACATCTCCACAGACCAATCTATCCATCGGATGTGGTGATTCCATGTCACGCTTCACATCGTTGGTTGCTTTTTCTTGGTCTGGAGTATCTTCGTAAATAAACGAAGCTTCTAATTCTTTTTGCAAGTACGTGTCCGGACTAAATGCATTACCCGTTTGTGCTTTACGTAAGGCGTACAGTTTAATCAAGTCACGCGCAATATCTTTGACCTTTTTCTTGGTTGTTTTTTTCAGCTTATCCCACGCATCTGTTCCCAACTTATTCATTTTAGGAATAGTGCCTTCCTTGCCAGAATATTTAGAAATACGATTTAGAGAATTGATGTTAACGTACAACAAATCATTGTCTGCATAAATCAGACGAATCATCTCTTGAGTTTTACCGTTTACATCGACCTTTTCCAATCCTGCATATTTACCTACACCGTGGTCAATATGCGTAATATAATCCCCTGGCTTAAGGTCGCGCAATTCTTTCAAGGTAATAGCTTGAGAACGCTCGTATGCTTTTATACGTTTGTATTTATAGTATCGATCAAAGATTTGATGGTCTGTATAACATGCCAACTGTATAGTGTCATCGCGGAAACCTTCTCGCAATGCTTTGTAAATAGGTGTGAATGTGACAGACTTATCTATATCATCAAGAATAGCATAGATACGCTCTACCTGTTTGGTTGAATCCGAAAAAATCAGATTCTTTATTTTCTTGCTTTCGTTTTCTTTGAAATTGTGAATCAACAAGTTGAAATCCTTATTGAAAGAAGGCTGGGGATGGGTATCAAAGGTAATAACCTCATCTGCATTGAAGAAGAACTGTTTTCCGAATTCTACATTCGGAAAATCAAATATCATTGATCCGAAATTCTTGTCATCCGTAAAGGTAAAACGCGGATCCAATAAATCTGGATTGCTTTTCAAATCGGCTTCAGACAATGCCTTCCACAGTTGAGATGCTTTTTTGTAGCCTTCTTTTATTATATCAAAAGTGAACTGTACGTCCTTGATCCAAATTACTGAATCCCTGTCGATGTATTCCAGCAAAGAAATATGGTTGTTTGCCAAAAATTTAGCTTGAACATTCGGTACAATGGTAACCGTATGTATCTTACTAACCGAAAGCTGACTTTCGATGTCAAACGTACGTATACTCTCGATCTCGTCACCAAAAAACTCTATACGATATGGCAAGTCGTTGGAGAACGAGAAAATATCGACAATACCTCCCCGAATTGCAAATTGCCCAGGCTCATATACAAAATCCACGCGTTCAAAATCATATTCGTACAAGAACTCATTGATAAAATCAATGCTGAGTTTGGTGTTTTGCGTGATGGGTAACGTGTTTTTCTCCAAGTCCTGACGATTGATAACTTTCTCCGCAATAGCTTCAGGATAGGTTACTACAATTTTAGGAAGTTCAGAAGTGTGATTCAGTGAGCTTAATGTTTCGGCACGTTGCAACACATGGGCGCTATCCAGTTGGGTGAAATCAAAGGCTTTACGGTAAGATGCTGGGAAAAACAAAATCTGTTTTTCAAACATGCTTTCCAAATCACTCAAAAAGTAAGAAGCATCTTCGTGTGTCGGCAATATAAAGACATACGGTCGTTCTTGCATATGATACGCCGAAGCAGCGACCATCGCGTCCGATGACCCAATAAGTCCTTTGAGCTGGATTTTAGGATTTTTACTTTGAATTGCTTTTACAAGTGTAGTGACTTGTGTTGTTTTTCCGTATTGTGCTAAGATTTCCTGAATATTCACTTAAGTCCCAATGTTTTCACCAAAGTTAGTAAAAATATGGGAGAGGGGGATTTGTAGATTTCTATAGCTTGAGGTATTTGACGAAATGTTTTACTCGGAGCGTAGAATTCGCAGTTTATTAAAAATAAACATAAATATCCCAAATTTCCAAATCTCACATTTCTGACAGCTTTTCTCAAATTCAAATCAGTTTAGGGCTTTATTTGGGTTTTGTTCGGTAGTTGTTCGGAAAAAATGCCATTTTTCCGAAGCCGATCCGAAGGTGACCCGAACAAGACCCGAACAAACCTGCTGAAAAGGTAGGTTTCTCTACAATGGACAATCTGTGCCAAATCTTGCCAAATGTGTATCATTTTGAGACAATTTAGGACAATGTTGACCATTTGTGTTTTTGGGCTAGATTTACATTTCTTTTGTAACAAAATTTGGAGAGAATTATACAAACAAAAAAAGCCTGCACGCTGCAGACTTTCATACTAAACAAAAATTACCCAGTACTTATGGATAAGTCGTTACGACTTTACTGATCTTCCAGCCTTCAGTAGTTTGGGATAAGGTAATGTAGTCTACGCGCGTGAAATTGTCGAAATTCATGATTACTATTCCTACTGCGGTGTTGCCTACTTGATCCATTATCTCAAAAGATTGTGTCGCATTATATTTTAAGTTCTTAAGCGATTTTAAGTGCTTTACGTATTCTTTTTTGCCGAATTTCTCTTTGTTTGACGTGTTGCTGTACTCAAAATCTTCTGTAAACATTTCTTTGGTGTAGTTTGCGTTTCCTAATAATGAAGCGCCTACATAATTCATTACGACCTCTTTGCTATCTAACTCTTTGTAAGGTTTTATCTCTGCGTTTGCTGTATAAACTGTTGCTACTAAAGCGATAACTGCTACTGCGAATAATTTGATATTTGTTTTCATAACTGTAATATTTTAAATTTTTCTGGTGTTTTGTTATGACAAAGGTATAGCCATTTTGGAGGCAGAAGAATGGCCTTTCGACCAGCAGAGGAAGAAATTCGGTGAAAATGGAAGTGTAATCGGTGAAAAAATTAGATTGCTTTTCGCCGTTTCTGCGAAGATTAATGTATTAGTAGATGATGCTTCTCAGCAAACTCCATCACTTTATCATAGGATTCTTTTAGATCAAACTGTAAATCTTCATGGAGTTTGTCGTACTTACTAATGGTGGATTTGAGGCGTGCGGCAGCGTAGCGATGCAATTTATCGGAAGCAGCCACATAGCTTTTTTGGAAAAGGATGGGATAATGTTCGAAAGCTAATTGAAGGATAAGCAATCGGAATTCAGCTTCGGCGAATTTGTCTTTGGTCACTTTCTCATGCTCGTTAATCATACCACTGGCTTGTCTCAGTAATGCAGTCAGCGTGCGGTAATGAGAATACATGGCTATATTCTTTATTCCCGAACGATTGGGACTCAAAAGATCTTGCAACTTTTCACGTAACGCATTAATGCGGTCTTCCAAATCGTATTCGTTTTCTAACAATTGATAATGCAATTGTTTCATTAGCATTTTGTCCTTGCTTATCAAACGAACAAGTAGTTTGTCTTTCTCTTTGGGTGAAAGATTTAGTACAGCTTCTTTGAGTTCTGGATCTTTGTGTAACGACATGGGTTAAAGTTAGGAAGAAATAAGCAATTCTAATTCCCGCATATGTACTGAATTGTATGGTAATATTTACTTATCCATAAAAAGTACCATTAATTCTAATAATACTACCATGTTTAATAGTATATTCAAAGTACCTTTGTATACGATGGCAAAAGTTCCTGTAATAGAGCAATGTGTGGTTTCTCACGGTCTTAATCAAGAGATTATGATTGAGGGCTTAGCGGACTATTTGGTGCGTAATGTGAATCTTGTATTTCCACATCGCCATAATTTTTACCATTTCGTATTATTTATGGCAGGGAGTGGTAGTCATACCATTGACTTTGAAAAGTTTGAAATCGCACCTTGGCAAATTTACTTTATGTCTCCGGGACAAATCCACACATGGGAATTTGAAGGGGAGATGCAGGGCTATGTGGTGAACTTTCATAAGGATTTGTTTAAGAATTTACTTTTGCGTCCCGACTATCTAAATACTTTATCTTTTTTCTCAGGATTGGTGCGTGATGGTGTTTTTGAAGTAGCAGAGAACGATAGGGAATTGGTGGTCGAATTGCTGGAGCGAATTCGTAACTTTGAGGGAGAAAAGGATTTTGTAACGAGTACGCTGTTGTATCTTTTTAATCTACTGAACCAACAACGTGTACCCTCTCTTTCGGTAGAGTCTAATGCGTACAACCATACGTTATTACGCAATTTTTTGAATCTTATCGAAGCGAATTTCAAGTCCTTACATCTACCGAAAGAATATGCAGCGCTGTTGTATATTACACCAAACCATTTGAATGCTTTGTGCAAAGAATTGTTGGGTCAGTCTGCAGGCGAAATTATTCGAGATCGTGTAATCTTGGAAGCAAAACGATTATTGGTCATCAAAGATTATTCGGTAGCTGAAATAGCTTATGATTTGAATTTTAATGATAATTCTTATTTCACGAAATTTTTTAAAAAAGTAGTTGGTGTGACGCCAGAAGAGTTTCGGAAGAATAAATAACTAGAAATTATACAATATTATGTCTACAAAATATACCATACCTGGGGAATTTAAAAGTGCAGTAGATGGCAAATGTCCAAGATGTCGCACTGGAAATATGTTCAAAGCGCCATTATTGAGTTTCAAATCCAAGAAAATGCATGAACAATGTCCGCATTGTAACTTGAAATATGAAAAAGAACCTGGCTATTTCTATGTAGCGATGTATGTAAGTTATGCCTTTGTGGTAGCTGAGTTGGTTACTGCCTGTGTTGCAACCTATATTTTGACAGGAAACCTAGAATCTCCTTGGTTATATCTTTCAGTAGCGATTGCTGTATCCATTATTTTAGCACCATTCAATTACCGATATTCTCGTGTCGTATTGATGTATTGGCTCACTCCGCAATTCAAATTTCAAGAAAAATACTTTTTAAAGGGGAAAGAAGCGTAATTTCTACAAGCTTAATGTTGTTTTTGTAACAATATAATAGGGATTAATTTCTGAAGAGAGATAAATCCCTAATTTTATTTTTTTCTATTACTTCTAATATGAGATACTTCGCATTTATACTATGTATGGCCTTATCTACGCTAGTTTTTGGACAGCGTAAAGGGTATTGGCAACAGAATGTTCAATACAAAATGGATATTGATGTCAACGAAAAAAACTACCAATACGATGGCAAAATGAGCTTGGTATATGGTAATAATTCTGGACAATCGTTATCCAAAGTTTACTTTCATTTATATTTCAATGCGTTTCAACCTGGAAGTATGATGGATCATAGACTAGTATCTATTTCCGATCCTGATGCGCGTATGGTCAAAAACTTAGGAACCAAAGAAAATCCACAATACCAAAGCCGTATATCGCAATTGACAACAGATCAGATTGGTTATCAAAAAATTTCTTTCGTAAAGGTGAATGGCGTCAAAGCTAATTTCAAAGTGGATGGAACAATTTTGGAGGTCGTATTGCCTAAGGCTATTGTGGATGGCTCGAAAACAACTTTTGAGCTAGAATGGATGGCACAGGTTCCGGAGCAAATCCGTCGCAGTGGTCGTAATTCCAAAGAAGGAGTAGCCTTATCCATGACACAATGGTATCCAAAAATGGCACATTTCGATGAGTTCGGTTGGCATCTAGACGAATATGTTGGACGTGAGTTTATTGCCCCATTTGGGGATTTTGATGTGACTATTCATCTAAATAAAGATTATGTTATAGGTGCTTCAGGGGTGTTGCAAAACCCAACAGAAGTAAAAGGTTATTCGGAAAAAGCAAAAGTAAAAGCTAAAAATAACAAAGCCTCTTGGCGTTTTGTAGCAAAGAATATCCATGATTTTGCATGGGCTGCAGATTCAAAATTTGTGGTAGATTCTACTACCACCAAAGGAGGCGTCAAACTGTACACGGTTTATTTGCCTACGAATTCGGAGGTAATTTCAAATTGGAAACAAGCTTTAGGCTTTGCTTCGGAGTTTTTTGATTTTACGTCCTCACGATTTGGGGCTTATCCATGGCCGACTTATACCATTGTACAAGGTGGTGATGGAGGTATGGAGTATGGAACGGCTACTTTGGTGACTGGCGGTCGTAATTTGAAATCCCTGGTCAATGTGATTTTCCACGAAGCTGCACACTCGTGGTACCAGCATTTATTTGGTATTAATGAAACAGTAGATGAATGGTTTGACGAAGGCTTTACTTCCTATGTAGAAGAATTAGGTATGCACCACATATTTGAGAAAAAGGGTGCCGTAGCTACCAATCCAGTTATCGAGCCTTACCGTGCTTATTATAAATTGGCTTTATCAGGTAAGGAAGAACCAATGAGCTTATTGGCTGATTATTATAATACGAACTATGGGTATTCCAATCAAGCGTATAACAAGGGCGCTGTCATGGCGGAGCAATTGGGTTATATCATTGGACAGGAAAACCTGGAGAAGACATTCTTAAAGTTCTATGAGGTATGGAAATTTAAGCATCCTACGCCAAACGATTTCAAACGCGTAGCGGAAGAAGTTTCAGGAATTAACTTGAAATGGTATTTCAATTTGTTTATTAATACCACTCGTACTATTGACTATGCAATAGATAGCATCTCGGATAAGGAGATTTTGATTCGCAACAAATCAAATTTAGCTATGCCTTTGGATATATTAGTAGAGTATACTGATGGTAGCAAAGAATTGTTTTATATTCCATTACGTGAGATGCGTGGTGAAAAACCAGCAGAAGGATTTGAAATGTATAAAAACGTAAAACGTACGGTGTTGGAAGACTGGTTTTGGACAAAACCAACCTATGCAATTCCGGTGGATAAGAAAGTTTCTAAAGTATATATTGATCCTACGTTACGATTAGCAGATATAGAATCCTCAGATAATAAGAAGGAATTAAACTAGAAAAAATTAGATAAAACAAAAGGAGTCTTTCCAAGAAGGCTCCTTTTATTGTTGATATAAACCAAGGTTGTTTATATTTCCTTCTTCAGTACTTAATGCATTTGGTGTAAACGTACTCTCTTCCAAGAATGTCACTACTGCATACATGAAAATGGAACAAATTAGCATAATTAAACAGAGTAGAAATTGTTTCATATTTTAATTTATTTTAGTAATTGTGGTGATTGTTAAAGGTTTACTTCAAATTTACGTATTGTTTTTCATAAAATATGGTCGTATTTTATAAATAGCTATATATAGTTACATCTCTCTCATAAAAAATAGCATATTATATATTGCTTTTAAGAAATTATTGTGCCAAAAATTTTAGAATTCGGTAGATCCCTGTTGTTATTTTGTTAAATTTTATAAATCTTGCTTAAAAACGATTTAAAATGGGTTTTGCTCCCTAGTTTTAGATAATAAAATTGTTATAATGTTTCCGTTTTGGCGTTTTGTTAATCAGCGTACTACGCTTAAAAAAATTATGTTTACCTAAATTTACTAATTTGATTCTATTAATTTACAAATAGTAGTATTGATAATCATTATGTTAGGGAATAATTTATATCGATTTGTCATCGATATTTCTATCATATAATAGTTTTGCATTTATTTGTTTTTCTGTTTTAATCCTGCATTAAACCTATTAAATGAATGAAATTTTGTTTTTTGGGGTATTAAAATTATTTAAGATGAGGGTGTTTTTTGGTAAGAAATAATTGTTTTTTGATAGCAAAAGATTGTAACAATTATTAAGAATTGATGCGTATTAACTAATGGATTTTTAAAATGTCTGGTAAAGGTGTCGGTTTTTACTTAAAACGTAAAAAGTCGTTTTGTAGCATATTAATATTATATTACGTTAATAGAAAAACAGTTCAAAATCCTATTAAAGAATTTATATTTTATTTTTAACTTAAACTTGTTTTTAAACTAATCAATATTTTAAATGAAAAAGCTAATTATAGGACTTGGGTTTTTATTTTTTTTCTCGTTATATCTACAGTCAAACAGCGCAAATGCTCAATTTGGTGATTTATTAAATAAAGCTTCCAAAGCCGCCGCTTCTAAAGGAGCAAAGGCATTGGGATTGGATAATATACTAAAACAGCCCGATGCCATTTCTACGAAATTTGCTGATGTCAATAGAACGGGTGAACAATTTCCAGATTTCCATAATGATCAAACTTTTACTCCACTGACTAATTTGCCTAAACATGCTGATGGCGGTTATATTTTAAAAGCAGGGCATTATGAAATCTTTAATAAAAGTTATTGTCTTAAGGCGGGGACATATGCCCCCTCTTCAGGTGATGGCTATATGTATGCTCCTGTGGATGGCAAGAAAAGAGATGTTGTGATTGCGATTTTGAAGAGTGCAGAAAAGCATCCAGAAGTGAAACAGTCGGATATTCAAATGTTGTTGTGGACGATTATTGCGCGAACAAAATTCGCTGATTATTCAGGTTCCGTAAAAGCTACCGCTATCCGATTATTGACTGCAAAGCAATTGCTGCAATTGGAAGGTGGTGCATTAGGAATTTTACCATTTGATGTGGTAAACAAAGCTAAAGATCAACTCCCTGATGAGGTAAAGTTAGTATTTGAGGCGGAGAATAAAATCAGAGGTTTAGTCGCGTCAGGCAACTATTCTTTTGCAGAATTTGAAAGTTTGGCTATTCTAGCTGGCATGGCTGAACCGCGTGCGGATACGCCAAGTGGTATTTGGACACTTCATCCTGATGGATATTATGTTCGTTATTTCCCAAATGGATATAGTAAAACTAAAGTTCAGATTTATGTTCCAGAAGAAACTATTGCGAAGCTAAATGGTAAAGAGTTGGTTTATGATGCTACGGATGATATTGCATGTCCTGCTAATACAGGCTCGCAACGCTTAATACAGACGAATGAGGCTATTAATTTGTAGCATAGATTCATATTTAATTAGGAAAGTATAGATATTCTATGCTTTTTTTTTAAGGAGGATGGTAAATAGGTTATTACTCATTTTAACATCCTTCTTACAATTCCGAATGCTCTAAAAGTTAACTTTGTTATAAAGCACGAAATCATCATGCCTACATTATATATCAAAAATATGGTTTGTAACCGCTGTATTATGGTGGTTGAAAGCGAATTGAATAAAGCAGGAGTCATTGCTTCGTTGGTTAAATTGGGTGAAGTAGTTTTAGAGAAAGAGCCAACCGAGGAAGAGTTGCAGCAATTTACTTCTGCGATTGAATCATTGGGTTTTGAGCGGATTGATGATAAGAAAAGCCGTATTATTGAGCAGATTAAGAATAAGATTATTCATTTGGTGCATTACGAATACAATGCTTCTAAAATTAATCTTTCTGAAGTGTTGAGTAGCCATTTGAATCACGATTATAATTATTTGTCTAATCTGTTTTCTGAGGTAGAAGGAACAACAATTGAAAAGTATTATATCGCTCAAAAGATAGAAAAAGTCAAAGAGCTATTGGTATATGATGAATTATCGCTTAGTGAAATTGCGGATCGTCTAAATTACTCAAGCGTGGCTTATTTGAGCAATCAATTCAAGAAAGTAACCGGGCTTTCTCCAAGTCATTTCAAACAAATAGGTTTGGGAAAAAGAAAACCTTTAGACCAGATATAAGTAAATCTTACAAATTCTTTGCATAATTACATAACACTAAAACTGCTTTGTTTTGTCATCTTTGTAGGGTAGAATCGGAGATAAATAAAAATGGCAAAGCAAGATAAAAATATTATAAAAGAAAGCTATCCTGTGCTTGGCATGTCTTGTGCAGCCTGCGCTAGTAGTGCTGAAAATATTATTAAGCAGCAAGAAGGTGTGGTAGATGCTTCTGTCAATTTTGCTACTGGAAATCTTTCTGTAGCGTATCAATCAAGTCTTACTTCCTCCGAAAAGTTGCAACAAGCACTGCAGTCTGGCGGTTATGACTTGTTGTTGGAAGAGGAAAGCAAACAGCAAGAAACGTTGGAAGCATTACATGTCGCTAAATACCAACAGCTGAAATCGAAAACCATTTGGGCAATCCTTTTATCCTTGCCTGTTGTGCTGATAGGTATGTTCTTTATGAATATCCCATATGCCAATGAAATCATGTTTGCTTTCGCAACACCTGTGGTCATTTGGCTAGGAAGAGATTTTTTTGTGGGAGCGTGGAAGCAAGCCAAACACCATACCTCCAATATGGATACGCTCGTAGCTTTAAGTACGGGTATTGCATATTTGTTCAGTGTTTTCAATATGATTTTTGAGGATTTCTGGATGAGAAGGGGATTGCATGCACATGTTTATTTTGAAGCTGCAGCCGTCATTATCACTTTTATTTTATTGGGAAAACTCTTAGAAGAAAAAGCCAAGGGTAATACTTCTACGGCTATTAAAAAGCTGATGGGGTTGCAACCTAAAACAGTGACATTAGTCCAAGAGGATAAAGGAGAAGTGGTGATACCGATAGAGCAAGTTCAAATTGGAAATCGTTTGTTAGTGAAGCCTGGTGAGAAAATTGCCGTGGACGGCATAGTCGTATTCGGAAATTCCTATGTCGATGAAAGTATGCTAAGTGGTGAACCGGTTCCTGTTGCCAAATCGCATGGGGAGAAGGTTTTTGCGGGTACAATCAATCAAAAGGGAAGTTTTCAATTTGAGGCTACAAAAGTTGGAAAGGAAACACTATTGGCTCAAATTATTAAAATGGTACAGGAGGCACAAGGCAGTAAAGCTCCAGTGCAGAAGCTTGTGGACAAAATAGCAAGTATTTTTGTGCCTGTAGTTATTAGTATAGCAATTCTGACTTTCATACTGTGGACTGTGTTTGGTGGAGAACATGCGATAGTTCAGGCTTTATTGGCTGCTGTGACGGTATTGGTTATTGCTTGTCCCTGCGCCTTGGGGTTGGCTACGCCAACGGCAATCATGGTCGGCGTGGGGAAAGGAGCAGAGCAAGGAATATTGATTAAGGATGCTGAAAGTCTGGAATTAGCAAAAAACATTGATGCGATTATTTTAGACAAAACCGGCACAATTACGGCTGGCCGACCTGAAGTAAATGACATTGTTTGGGCTCAATATAATTCATCCCAAGAGGCTATTCTATTCAGTATAGAGAAACAGTCAGAACATCCATTGGCGGAAGCTGTGGTTAATTATTTGAATCAAGCCCATGTCGTTGAATTGAGCCAATTTGAAAGTATAACGGGTAAAGGTGCGCAAGCTAATTATAATGGGTTAAGCTATTTCGTTGGAAACAAGAAGTTGTTGGAAGAGCGGGAAGTAGAAATTTCGACCGCATTAGAAACAAAAGCTAATGAATGGTTGTCACAAAGTAAAACCGTGATATGGTTTGCAAGTGAACGGATTGCATTAGCTGTGCTGGCGATTTCAGATCAAATCAAACCAACTTCCGTACAAGCGATCGATGAGCTACAAAAGATGGGCGTGGAATTATATATGCTGACTGGAGATAATGAAGCAACAGCCCAAGCTATAGCACATCAAACAGGTATTAGACATTATAAAGCAGAAGTATTGCCACAAGATAAGGCAACTTTTGTCAAAGACTTACAGCAACAAGGTAAAGTCGTAGCTATGGTAGGTGATGGGATTAATGACAGCACGGCATTGGCTACAGCGGATGTCAGTATTGCGATGGGCAAAGGCTCCGATATTGCGATGGATGTCGCGAAAATGACCATAATATCTTCGGACTTAATTAAAATTCCTCAAGCTATTCGACTGTCCAAACAAACGGTAGCTACGATAAAACAAAATTTGTTCTGGGCCTTTATCTACAATTTAATTGGCATTCCAATTGCCGCAGGGATATTGTATCCTATCAATGGATTTTTGCTCAATCCTATGTTGGCTGGGGCTGCAATGGCGTTAAGTAGCGTGTCAGTAGTAACCAACAGTCTGAGACTAAAATGGAAGAAGTAACACGTAAATATCATTAAAAATTAAAACAAGTAACCATGGAAAATAAAGAATTAAAATTTAAAACGAATATCAACTGCGGAGGTTGTGTGGCAAAAGTTAAACCTGCTTTAGACAGTGCCGAAGGCGTAAATAATTGGGGTGTAGACACGGATAATGCAGACAAAATCTTGACTGTATCAACAGAAGGAATTTCAGAAGAAAAAGTAATAGAAATTGTAAAAGCTAAAGGCTTTAATATAGAAAGAGTTTAATCTCTTACAGGAAAACTTTAAACAAGAGGCTTGGTGGATATTGCTAAGCCTTTTCTAATGGATCAGTGGTCTTTAGCATTCTTCTTCTAAGGAAAAATTGATAATTCTTGTAGAATTATTGCTTCGCGGAACATATTTTTCATTTCCCAATAGAATTATATTGTTACCTTAAACAATTAAACCAATAAATCATATTCATGCTTCGAAGTATTTACAAATTCTTCAATCTTCATGATGGTGAAGAAACTAAAGACAAAGTATTAGAAAATGTGGTGTCCAATATTTCCTTTCGGGGAGCAAACTTATGGATCTTAGCTTGTGCCATTGCTGTTGCTTCTATAGGATTAAATGTTAATTCTACGGCAGTCATTATAGGAGCTATGTTGATTAGCCCATTAATGGGACCTATAGTAGGTGCTGGTTTCGCTTTAGGAATTTATGATTTTGATTTATTAAAAAAATCAGGGAAAAATTTATTGATTGCCACGTTAGTCAGCCTATTAGTTTCGTTTCTTTATTTTCTTTTAAGTCCATTTAAGGAAGCTCAATCTGAATTGTTAGCGCGCACATCACCAAATATTTATGATGTTCTGATTGCATTTTTCGGTGGACTCGTTGGTGTGATTGCTATTACTCGTGTGGAAAAGGGAAATCCTATTCCAGGAGTGGCTATTGCAACAGCTTTAATGCCTCCATTGTGTACCGCTGGCTACGGTTTAGCCATAGGAAATATATCCTATTTTTTTGGTGCATTATATCTGTATACCATCAACTGCTTTTTTATATGTATCTCAACCTTTCTAATTGTCAAGTTTTTAAGGTATCCTAAAATTAAATTTGTGGACCCTAAACGAGAGTCACGTATTACAAGGACTATTACTTTTCTTATTCTCGTCATGCTTATTCCAAGCTCTTATTTGGCGTATGCGCTATTGCAGGAGAGAAAATTTAGTCAGAATGTGAATACTTTCATTGAAAATGAACTTACTAGAAAAGGATATACGTTAATCTATGAACGTACGCAATTTAATGCGAGACCCAAGAAAATAGAGTTAGCCTTTTTGGATAAGAAGTTTTCTCGAGATGAGTTGAAAGAACTTAATGATAAGATGGAGGTGTATAAATTGCAGAACACACAATTGGTTATCCGGCAAGATAGTACTGATTTAAAAGCAGATATTTTAGCCGAACTTAGCAAAAATAGCGCTCATGTGGACGAAAGAGATGTGATGATTCAAAATTTAAGAAAGGAATTATCGACTTATAAACTGGATAATGATGGATTATTGAAAGAAATCGATTTGTTATTTCCAGAGTTAAAGCCATATTCGTTAGGTAAGCAAAGTGTCTATGTGAGTAAGGATAGCTCAAGATTTGATTACTATCTTATTTATTCATCGACATTGGAAGATAACCGTAAAAGATCGTTGGAAAATTGGTTAAAGGAGAAATTAAATTCCCGATCGATTAGGTTTCTGAAAAGCGAATAATACTAAAAGAGCTAGATGATATCATCTAGCTCTTTTAGTATTATTATTTTATGATTCTTAAAACAAGATATCCTATTACACCCGCGGCTAATGAAGTCAATAGAATGCTCAATTTTGCTTCTGCAATATGCATGGGATCTGCAAAGGATAAGATGGCTATAAATATAGACATCGTAAAGCCAATACCCGCAAGTAATCCTACCCCTAATATATGAAACCAATTTGCGCCTTCTGGAAGTGTACTTAATTTTATACTTTTGCAAATAAATGAGGTCAAAAGGATGCCCACCGGCTTCCCTAATAACAAGCCTAAAGTAATACCTAAACCCAAATTAGAAGTTAAGCCTGCAATCATTTCGCTCTCTAACGTGATATTGGTATTCGCAAAAGCAAACAGCGGAATGATGATAAAATTTACAGGTTTTACTAATGCATGTTCGAGACGTTCCAATGGAGATTCAATATTCGTATCGTTTGTAGGAATCGTCATCGCCACCAAAACTCCTGCTATTGTAGCATGTATCCCCGAATGATGAACAAAATACCATATAAATACTCCTGGAATCAGGTATAAATAAGGATTTAGTACATTCATTCTATTCATGACAATTAATACTAACATTAATACTCCTGCATAACCTAAATAACTCAATTCAATGCCAGAAGAATAGAATAATGCAATTACTAGTATGGCTATTAAATCATCAACAATCGCTAATGCTGCTAAGAAAATTTTTAAGCTAGCCGGTATTTTATTGCCTAATAAATTAATGACAGCTAATGCAAAAGCAATATCAGTTGCCATAGGAATACCCCATCCCGAACTTGTTTCTTGACCTGCGTTCAGACTCAAATAGATAATTGCTGGTATAACGGCCCCTCCGATAGCACATAAAATTGGCAAGGAAGCTTTTTTAGGAGAGGACAATTCCCCTTCTACTATTTCGCGTTTTATTTCTAACCCTACTAAAAGGAAAAATATAGCCATCAGTCCATCATTAATCCATAAGAGAATGGAATAATTGAGATGTATACTTTCATTTTCAAATCCAAATTTGGTGTCTAGAATTTGCTGTAAGGTGGGAGCGGCTGGAGTATTCGCAATAATCATAGAAATAATTACGCAAATAAACAACAGTATACCTCCCGCATTACTGGATTTGAAAAAGTCTTTGAATACATTTAAATTAATCAAGTTTACCATGTTTTAGTTTGTTAGTTCCACTATTTATTAACTGGTATCTGGTTATATATTATTCAATAGATACATGCTTCAGTATAACATTAAAAGAAGCCAATGCTTACTAAAATATAGTTTTAAGTAATAGGGCTTATGGATTATTGCATAGATTTTATCTATAGTATATGGCTTGGGTTATGGAGGATTAATAGTTTAGTAAGTATTTTTAGTATTGTATGAAAAGGTTTCTTAAAAGTGTATTCTTTAAGAAACAACAGCATTTGTCTTTTTTTAAGAGTAACAAATAGGAAACGTTAATTTCCAATTGTGAAGATTTGATTATAAATGCAGGCTAATTTTGTAATAGCATTAGCTTATCTTCCAAATCCTTTCCTTTTAGATTGTGACCTACGATAACACCATTAGCATCAAGTAAATAGCTGTGCGGCAAACCTCCAATTTCATACAATTTATATATTGGAGATTGATATCCTTTCAAATCAGACAAGTGTACCCATTCTTGAGTTTTGTCATCTCGAATGGCTTTCAACCATTCTGCTTTCTCATTGTCTTTATTAAATGATATTGCTAGAATTTCAAAGTTTTTACCTTTATATTTTTTATAGATATCCAAATAAATAGGATTTTCCTTACGACACGGAATGCACCATGATGCCCAAAACTCAAGTAAAATAATCTTGCCTCTAAATTGTTCTAAAGAAACTTCCCTTCCCAAAGTATCAAGCAGTGTGAAATTGGGAGCTATAGCTCCATAGGCTAATTTCTCAAATCGACTGATTTTGGATTTAATCCTTGAATCTTGATCTGTATCAATAGAATTATCTGGAATAATCTCGTAAAGCTTTTTAAACTTAATAACATTGTATTGATTTAAATATCTATCTATTAAATCAACAGAAAACTGCGTTAAATCATTATTCTCCAAAAAGTTTATATCAAAAGCTTCATGCTTTTTTATGAAATTCTGAAATTGTTCTTGATGTTCAAGTGCTTCATCATCCGTCAAAATGCCTTTCACTATTTTGTCAAAATATTCCTTATCCCTTTGAGCTGCCAACGTTCTTAAACTATCCGATTCAAACCAATATTTAGAGTAAATAGAATTTAGTTTATCTGCTTCTATGATAGCATTATTTAAAGTTCCTCCCTTTATTGAAATTCTTGATGTAGATAAATATAATTGTCGGAAACTAAGTAATCTTGGAGGTGCTAATGAATTATTAATAGTCGTATCAAAAAAACCTAAAGTAACAAGAGTAGGTCGATCTACCGTTCCAACGAACTTGAATTTACCGTCTTCCACGGTAGTGGAATCATTAATGTTAGGAGAGATTAAATATACTTTATGATGACTTTTAAGCTCTTCGATGTCTCATTGAATAGAAATTTTTATTTGCGCACCACAAAAATACGGCAGTATAGCCATGAAAAACACAATAACCCTCATAATAAATAGTTTAACATTAATTGAATATAATAAAATGCGAAGAAATAGAAATATTAAATCTCAACATTTACCTTTGCGTAGTAACAAATTGAGCGGGGCACCCAGAATGTTCAATTAGTATAAAAATCAAATAGTTACGATTTTAAAGAAACAAATAGAAAACACAGTATTTCCTTTGTTTTTTGACAATCCGAATGTATGAAGTTAGAAATACCCAGATAATAGAATCATTATCTGTTATTATCCACGAACTAAACTCTTATATATTTAATTCATGTTTTAAACACATAATATTTCTTTGATTATTAAATAATGTTCATTAAATTTGATTGTTCACGTTACATGAACAATCAAATTTAATGAACAACCAATGACTCAACAGGAAATCAAGACGGTAAATAAAGCATTGAACAATCTCCAAAATGTAGCGGGTATACATGGAGAGTGGGAATTCTTAGAACATACTAAAAATACAGGAATAGATGGAATATTGACTATTTCTTTAGGCGAAAATAGAATTAGATTTAAAACGGACATAAAGAAAGAAATCCGCCACACACATGTAGAACTAATTAAAGCTCGTTCTAACGTAAATGATATGTTCTTACTCTTAGCACAAAACATTTTTCCTAAAGCTAAGGAAATGCTAAGAAATGAAAATATAGCATATTTAGATATAGCTGGAAATTTTTATTTCCGGAACGAGAGCTACTATATTTTTATTGAGGGAAACAGAATACCAACAGTGGAAAAAGAAAAACCTAACAGAGCATTTACTCCTACCGGACTTAAAATAGTCTTTTTATTGCTTACTGAAAAGAACGCTTTAAATATGTCTTATAGGGAAATTGCTCATCGAGCAAATGTAGCACTAGGCAACGTTCCTTTAGTTATAAATAATTTACAAGAAGCCGGTTATCTAATCGCTAAAAATAGAAATAAATATATAATAACTCGTAAACGAGAGCTACTAGACCGCTGGATTACAGGCTATGGCGAGACCTTGAAACCAAAACTAATGGTAGGGCGCTATCGGTTTTTAAAAAATAATAAATATTGGAAAGAGCAACAACTTGCACCTGGTGATGTATGGGGAGGAGAAGCTGGTGCGAACATAATGTCAAATTATATTGAACCCGAAATAAAAACACTTTACACCAAATTATCGAAGATGGAGCTTATGACAAAAATGATGCTTGTACCCGACTCTAAAGGTGATATTGAAATCATACAGCATTTTTGGCAAGAAGCGTATAATTTAGAGAAATACTGTGCGCCAGCAATATTAATTTATGCTGATTTAATCATTAGTCAAGATCCAAGAAATATAGAGGTTGCAGAATCGATTTTTGACAGTTATTTAAAAGCAGATTTTTCCTAATATGAGACACGGAGAACTTAAACATATATTTGATATATTGGAGCGCAGCTTTAATCAATTAAATATAGACTTTTACTTAATAGGCGCATTAGCTAGACAAGTATGGTACGAAAAAGGTAACATAAGTTTTAGAACAACAAAAGATGTTGATTATGCTGTATTGGTGAGTAATCAAGATGAGTACCAGCGGATCAGAGCGTATCTTATAGATACAGAAAAATTTACACCATATAGAGGTAATGCATTTGTTCTAATTGCTCCAGATGGTACTCAAGTGGACATATTACCATTTGGTGAAATTGAAGATGATGGAAGTGTCACTGTTAATGGACAAGGAATGACCAGTATTCGTGTAGATGGATTAATAGATGTTTATAATAATGGGATAGAAGATGTAGAATTTGAGACTGGACATTCATTCAAAGTAGCAACATTACCTGCAATAGCCTTACTCAAGTTTATTGCTTACGATGATAGACCAGAACATCGTCAAAAGGATGCTACTGACATCTCGAATCTAGTTGTCCATTTTTTTACATTAAATGATGAAATGATATATCAACATCATAACGATTTATTTGATGAAACAAAAAATATAGTTTTCGAAAGCATCGGACCGATTGTATTAGGGAGAGAAATGAGAAAAATTGCAAGTAGCAATGAGGGGTTAGTAATAAGACTTAATAATATTTTAGAAAAGCATATACAAAAGGAAGAAAATAGTGCATTTGTTCGATTAATGGTTAATCCTTTAAATGATGATTCAACTATTGAAAGTGTTGTAAAAGTATTAAAAGATATATATAAAGGTTTTAATAATTCTATATAAATATCTTTTTGTCCTTAATTCCTTACATGTGCCTCATAACATTTGAGCGGCACCCAGAATGTTTAATTACTCTAAAATTCAACAAGTTACATCTCAAAAGTAACAAATAGAAAACATGGAATTTTCAATATTTTTGACAATTGGATTATAAAATTTTAAAGAAAGTTTGAAAAGTATCCAACTACATGACTACGTAACTACATTTTTCAATATATTTGATATTATAACCATAAATGGATGTCTAAATATATTGAATTAACTCAAACAGATTTTAATGAATATCTTCAAGATATTACTTTACTAATTGTAACTGCAACAGAATTAGAAACTAAAAATACTCATGAGAAATTAACTAGTATAGATGATAGTAATTCAATTTATAAAGTGTCTTTTAGGGAAATAACTTTATATTTAGGGAAATTAGGTCATTATCTTATTGCTCATGTACAATGTACTATGGGCGCATCTTCAAGATCAAGCAGTACATTAACAATTAGGAATGTTTTGGATATATGTAGTTCAATCAAAGCTGTAATTATGGTTGGAATTGCATTTGGTGTAGAAAATAAAAAGCAGGAAATAGGACATGTGCTAGTATCGAAATCAATTATTCCATATGACTCAAAAAGAATAGGAGTAGATAAAGTTATACCAAGAGGTATAGAAACTCCTGCAAGTCAAGTTTTATTAGATAGATTGAGAGCTTTAGAGATTGAAAATAATTATGATTTCAAAATTACTCAAACACGATTATTGTCTGGAGAAACTTTAGTAGATAATTTGGAATTTAGAAATTCTTTAAAAGAATTATACCCTGATTCGTTAGGCGGTGAAATGGAAGGAACTGGTGTTGCGGCAGCATGTGGAGCTAAATATGATTGGGTATTAATAAAATCTATTTGTGATTATGGTGATGGGAAAAAGAATAAAAATAAAAATAACAATCAAAAAATTGCTATTGAAAATTCGTTAAAGGTATTGTTAGATTTATTAAACTATAGAGAAGGCTTAAGAGATATTGGTATAACTCCTTATATAAAAAAAAAAGTTGATATAAAAACTGTTGAAAAAATATTGTTTGAAATATACAATGATGATTCAGAACCGTATTACATCCAAAGAGATTTTGATTCTAGGCTTGAAAAAGTCTTAGTGCATTATGGCATTTGGGTGTATGGTGAGTCAGGGATGGGGAAAACAAATTCAATTCTACGAAATTTAAAAATGAGTAGGAAAAGATTCTGTCAGGTGTGGCTTTCTTCGTGTTGTAATGGTTCTATAGACGATTATTTTTGTGAAATAGCTTATGAACTTGGACAATTTCTCAATGTTGGATATTTGAAATATCCTACTTCTTTTAGAGAAAGTATTATTCTAATTAAAGAAGCATGTAAAAATATTTCTTACGAAGATATTATTTATATATATATTGATGAAATTCCTTTAGGGCACAAAGAATCTGAGATTAAAGAATTTTCTAAGAAATTTTATTATTTACTAACAGCACTTATTGGTGAGCACTGTTTAAAATATATAAGATTTATCCTTTCTTCAATTTCTAATCCTAAATTAATGCATATTGATAATTCACTTCATCAAAAGTTTTCTCAATATATTCAATTTGTAGACATTGGAACATGGAATGATGATGATTTAAAGAGGTTGAATGCTGTGATTATCAATGGTTTAGGTGTAAAAATTTCAGTAGATCATTGCACTAAACTTTTAAATTCATCAAATAGTTCTCCACGATTTATAAAAAGAGTATATAAACAACTATTAACCTCTAATAATTTGGATAATTCTAATATTGAAAATACTATTCAGAAGATTAAATCAGAATATGGAATCTCATAAAATGGAAAAAAAATTAGTCAGTTATACAATTATTCCAGAACATCTATATGTAAATAGAGATGCTGATAGACAACTCGAGTCGGTAATATCTGAGATGGGAAGGCCAGGATATGTTTTAGTATCAAGACAGATGGGTAAAACTAATTTACTATTAAACGTTAAAAGAAAATTAGAAAACGATTCAGATTTTTTCATATATATTGATTTATCAAATTCTTATCCGGATGCAAGATCCTGCTTTGAAAATATAATAGATACTTTTCTAGATATACATTCGCACAATTTTCCAATATTGGAAAATAAAATAAAATTATTAAGAAAAAATCATGATTTGCCTGCGCATAGACAATTCCAAAATGAAATTAGAGAATTATTAAAAAACATTAAAGGTAAACTAGTTATCATTTTAGATGAAATAGATGGTCTTATAAAAACTAATTATTCTGATATCATATTTTCCCAAATAAGAAGTGTCTATTTTTCAAGGGTTAATTTTCCAGAATTTGAAAGATTGACATATATATTGTCAGGTGTAATTGAACCTAAAAATCTAATTAAAGATCCAACTATATCGCCCTTTAATATAGGATATAAAATATTTTTAAATGATTTTACATTAGAGGAATTTCTTCAGCTTGTAGGTAAAATTTCTTATGATATCCCCATCCATATTTCAGAATACATTTATAGTTGGACAAATGGAAACCCTAGATTGTCTTGGGATATTTTATCAATAGTTGAAGATTATATTATTGAAAATGGAATTTGTCCTTCTGAAAAGTTTATTGATGAAATTATTAATCAAACTTACTTAATTAATTTCGATAAACCACCTGTGGATCACATACGAGAGTTAGTCAAAGTAGACTCAGAAATGAGGAACTCCATAATAGGATTATTGTATAAAAAGAATAATTCATTAAATGACGCAATTAAAGAAAAACTCTATTTAGCTGGGATTATTAATTATTCAGATGATGGGAGTGTATTTATAAAAAATAAAATTATTGAGAAATCACTTAATGAAGAATGGCTATTATCTATAAAGGAAGAAGTAACATTATCAAAGATACTAGACTTAGTTTCCAATGATCTTTATAAACAAGCAATTCAAGCAATACAATATCTTTTAGAACAAAAAAGTAATGATTTCACATTATCTAATACTTTAACTTATCAATTGGGATATTGTTATTATAAGGAAGAAAATTACACAAAAGCTTTAGAGTGTTTAGATAAAGTCAATAAAAAAATAGAAAATGACTCACCTCTAGTATATTATAACTCATTATTTATAAAAGGAAAGGTATATTATCAGCAACAAAAATTTACAGAATCAGAGAAATGTTTTGTTGAGATACTTGATAAAAAGCGTTTTGATGATAATTACATTTCAGCAATTATTTCATTTGGTATGTCTGTATTACACGATAGTTCAAAAGCATCTTTTGATTATATTGCTAATTTTTTAGATAATGTTGAACAAACAATATTAAATGAAGATTTTGAAAATAGAGATATTGCTTTAATATATATAAACTTCATTAAAGGTTACTTGTACAAAAAGCATGATAAAGATGATAATTACTTAAAATATTTTCAAAAAGCATTAGAAGCGGAAAACGTACGTTTAAAGCCTCAGATATATAATTCATTAATTGAAAATACAAGTGAAGAAAATGATAAACATAAGTTAATTCAGGAATATTTACTTTTTTTAGAAAATAATAATATCAAACCAAATCCATATTCCGTTGAACATCCGATGGACTTTTCGGGAGGGGTATTAATCGAATTTATTAAAATTATAATTGGAATAAGGTCAGATGAATACTTATCAAAGGTATTATCGCTTTATGACAATATTTCAAATAATCTTTTCTTAAGTATTCTAGAAGATTTTGTTATAGTGAATGATACTAAATCAGCAAATTTTCTTGCAAATTATATTGAAAGAGATTTAATGCAAAAACTGGATGAATTTCAGCTTTTTCAATTTTATGGAGATAAAGTTGCTATTAAAAGTTTAACTGAATCTGATACAAAGTGTCAAATTGAATATATAGAGGATTTATACAAAAAGAAAGATTTTTATCTAACTAAAATTGATATGTTGATCATATCAAGAGTATTATATAAAGTACTTGAATTAAATGATAAGATTTCTGGTAAAAGGATTTCTATCATTTTAGATGATTTTAAATATAGAATACTTGAAGCTAACAAAATTGATTTTGTTATTTTATTATATCAAAGGCTTATTTTTTATAAGAATAATCAAATGCCCACCAAAAATGAAGCTAAAGAGTTATTAGCTTGGTTGTCTAATCATAAATTAGTAAGTAATGTATCATTAATTGATATGGATACGATTAAAAAAATAAAAGATCAGGTATTAACTTTTATCAATTCTGATTTGATATATGAAAGAAATGATATCATCGAATATGAATTCGATGATAAGCTACTAACTTCAAAATATAAATACATTCAGCACTTACATAAAAGTAAGAGTATAAGAATATTAAATATATTAAGTTAATTATAAATTATAATTTAAATATTGTCAACCAACACAAAAAACATGATGTCAAAAACAATAACCCAAAGAAAATCAACAAATATTTATTAAGAAAGAAGCCTGTTAATGCCTTATTTAGTTGATTTGATGCATCAGCTGATGTTTTGGAAATTACATCATTATATTTTTTCAATTCTGTACAATCTATAGATAGTTTAGAATTTGCTATCGAATGATTTATGCGTTTTTCGAGTTGATAAATAGATTCGAGTATTTGCTTTTGCTCATGAAGTGTTTGTTTTTGATTCTTTTCAAAGTTTTCCATCAAAGAGGCTAATGCAATACCCAATTGATGATTGGTAAGTGATTTTTGATTTGACATAATACTATCTTCTAAACTTATAACCTCTGTTAACATTTTGCTTTTCTTCTTTCAAGTTTGGTCCAGAATTCTGTAATAGTGAATCTATTCTGCCAACAGTCAATTTTCGATCTATGTCCGATGCTTTGTGACCTTTGATGCTATAGCCGCTCAACTTTCCTGTAACCTTGCTATAAACTTTCCTTGGATCAAGTCCTTTTTTATAAAGCAATACTAAAAATTGATCGAATGAAGTAACTTTATTTTCCTTTAATAAATCATGAATTGATTTTTTTATTATTTCTCGATCTTTTTTTATCTCATTTTTTATATCTGAAGCTGTTTTCCAGCCATATGATAATGCGATCTTCTCTGCTCCCTCTTGAGCCTTCTTAGATATCCAGCTGTCATTAAAAGCCTTTTTATTGCGTATGCGGTTAATTATCGCATGAATATGAACTTTACCAGTTGAATTATGAATTGTAGAAATAAACTGATGCTCTTTTAGTCCTAAATATTCTAACTGTTTATGTAGTATTTCTCTTAACTGTCCGTTTGTCAAATTCTTGCAAACATCAGGATTTGGACTAATTATTAAAGAAATTGTATTATTCAGACATCTTTTATTAGTGGATTGAATAAACCGCATTTCATTTAATATCTCTGTGCCATTTCTACCAATAACCCCATTTCTATCCAATTCTACTGCTTTACCTAATATTTTATCAGACAAGATATAATCAATGGCCTGACGACTCCCTTGCCTTGAAGATGCTTTACTTACCATTTTTTATAAATTCTAAATGATGGCACAATTCTTTGCTAACCTTAGAAACTTCTAAACTGATTTCATGCATATTTCTATTTTTGATTAGGTTAGATATATAAGTGATTATTCCGAACAAAGTACACCAGCTGTTCCGCTGTAAAGTACACCAGTTTTTAACCAATAATTTGGACTTATTGCCACTGGATTTATAGTTCAAACTTAGTTATTTTTTTTCTTTCTTAATGATTTTCCTTTCAAAGGTAATCTATGGGCACAAGCTGTCAATCTGTCCATTATAGCATCACTCAACGTTGGTTCATTAATGAAATCATACCATGCTTCTACCGGTAATTGAGAGGTGATTATTACGGAGCTATTTCCATATCTGTCTTCCAGTATATCTAATAAAGCCAACCTTGTGTCTGCATCAATAGCCTTTAGTCCAAAGTCATCAAGTATGAGTAACCTTTGGTTCGCAATAGTTTTTATCCACTTTAAATAGGTTCCGTCTAATCTTGCTTGAGTTACTGTATCCATAAATTTATTCATGGAAAAGTATAATGTTCTATATCCAAGCATACATGCCGACCGACCAAATGCACAAGCTAAATAGCTTTTGCCTGAGCCAGTTGCGCCCGTTATAAGGACATTTTCACCTCTAGTAATAAAAGTTCCATCTGATAACCTCAGGATTTGTTCACGCGTAATTCCTCTTTCGTTATTACAGATTATTTCTTCAGGAAGTGCATTGTACCTTAATCGACTAGCTTTAAGATATTTTTGTGTTCTACCATGGTCCCTAAACTCTACCTCAGCATGTACCATTGAGCCAATTAGTTCGTGTATGTCTTGTTGTTCATGTACGGGTAAAGACGCGACAGCTTCGTAACGTTTAGCCATTCCGGCAAGTCGTAAAAATTTGAGGTGTTGAATTGTTTGATCTATATTCATAATGTATTTATTTATATTTTCTGTTATTTATATTCATCTGCACCTCTAATATTGCTATGGTGAGGAATGCTATATTGAGGATTCTGATCACCGTCCTTTTCTAACAAGTCCATATTGTTTTCAATAATATTTTTAATAATCATATAGTTGAAGCGATGTCCTTTGAGCCCCCTTCGACAAGCATTTTCTATACGATCTGGGTAGAGTGATGCTAAGCGTAAAAGGCCTTGACAGGCTTGATAAGTTTGATCTATGATAAGTTTGCTATCCATTACTTTTTGAAAGTAGTCTTTGGTTGCTGGACCATATTTTTCTGCTTTAACGAGATACTCTTCAGGGCTCCATAAAGAACGATTAAGTACGTGTTGATGGTGTGGTGGGCAATGGTCGATTTGCGTACTATAACCATGCTTTTTATAACTTCGTTTATGAAAAGCTATTCGGTTGTTTTCGCTATATATCTCTACTAATTCAGTACAATAAATAACATTTACAGTCTTACCAATATATTTATAGGGAACACTGTAAAAATGCCAATCCTCACCAATGACTACATGATAGTTCTGTTGTACTTTGCCTTTAGTATAGTTCTTGGCGACATATTGATTATCTGGCATCCGCTTGAGCGTAGGCTTCTCTTTGTCGAAGAATAATTCTTTACGACTAAAGGTTTTACGTTGGAAGTTTTTATCATGATGAGAATTAAGCTTATCCCATATGGCACTATTTAAAGAAAATAAACTTGTAAATGTTTCATTACGCAAGGGGCCATAGACACGTAAATAAGCTATTCTTACTCCTCCCTCAACAGAAGGTTTGTCTTTTGGTTTAGTAGGTCTAGCAGCTAAAAGAGCAATGTTATTATGATTGGCCCATTGTTCAATCATATCTACAAAAGTAGGTTCATACCGATTACTACGCTTTACCCATTGCTTCATATTATCGGATTTAACAGAAAGAGGTACACCACCAAAATATGCTAGTGCATTATTAAGTGCTTTTACTACTTGAGGTAAACTAGCATTAGGAAGGGCTTCAACATAACTATATCCACTATACGGAAGAACGGCTACAAAAACAGGGCATTCAATAAGTTCTCCAGTGCTTGTGTCGACATAGAGAAGTTTATCTCCTGCAAAATCAATTTCTAAAAGTCTACCTGGCTCATGATCAAAATGCATAGTAGAATTACCTTTACGCAAATGATCCTGTAAAAGTTCACAGAATCTAGAATAACCAAAACCATCCGGGTATTCAGAAATATATTCTTGCCACAACAATTGAC
>PJUJ01000175.1_pt1 | contig 46601 bp, 28 predicted proteins | sample 1512321 | NCBI WGS metagenome assembly PJUJ01 (sample SAMN08177669, study PRJNA422409) | Feces metagenome, whole genome shotgun sequencing project. | isolation source: Chicken feces enriched on filter paper: beechwood xylan treatment | host: Gallus gallus | place: USA: Madison | collected 2015-01-15 | reverse complement strand
TTGAAACAGCACCCGCGCCTCCGGCCCTCCGGAATAACGACGCGGCGGAGCGGTCGACGAAGCCGAAACGCTAAACAAACACACGGTCCCCGGGCTCCGCCCGGCCGCTCCGCGCCTCCCCGACCTAACGCGCTCTGGCGCGGGAGCACGAGAACCCATGCCCAACCCTCAAGGAACCTCCCCCCGTGGGGGAGGCGATCGCGCAGCGATCGGTGGGGGGAGGAGTGGCTACGAAACCGGCCGCCGCCTCGAAAGCTGAAACCGGCCCCCCACCGGCCTTCGGCCGCCTCCCCCACAGGGGGAGGTTCGTCGATCCAAGACCCTCCCCCTGAAGGGGGAGGTGGCCCGAAGGGCCGGAGGGGGAAGTTCCTGGTGACTTCGACGCAGCCGCCGCCTTCGCGATCACGTCCCCCTCAGTCGGCTTCGCCGACAGCTCCCCCTTCAGGGGGAGCGTCCTGATCCCACCACACTTGAGCCCATCCAATTCCCATGCCTACAGTAGGATAACGCCGTTCTCGAAAGCAGCGATGTCCTTGGGAGGACGCCATGAACGCCTTGACCCCGATCTCAGCGGGCGATGCGCCCGATTACGCCGGCCTGACGGTCGCGCCCGCCGGGCCGGTGCTGGGCGCCGAGATCTCGGGTCTCGACCTGACAAAGCCCCTGGAGCCCGAGATCGTCGCGGCTGTCCGCGCGGCCCTGTTGCGCCACAAGGTGGTGTTCTTCCGCGACCAGGACATCAGCCACGAGGACCACGTCCGCTTCGGCCGCTACTTCGGCGACCTGGAAGGCCATCCCGTCACCGCCCACGTGCCGGGCTATCCCGAGATCCTGCACATCGAGGCGGCCGACGGGATGAAGCTGCGCGAGGCCATCGTCCCGATCGTGCGGGCGGCCAACAAGTGGCACACCGACGTCACCTTCCGCCCCGCGCCGTCGATGGGCGGGGTCCTGCGCGCCCGCACCCTGCCGCCTTCGGGCGGCGACACCCTGTTCGCCGACACCGCCGCCATCTATGCCGACCTGCCCCAGGCCCTGAAGGACAAGCTGGCTGGCCTTTCGGCCGAGCACGACATCCTGCAGAGCTACGGCTACCGCATCGACGAGGCCAAGCGCCAGGAGCTGCGCGCGGCCTATCCGCCGCAGGCCCATCCGGTGGTGCGCACCCATCCCGAGACCGGCCAGCCGCACCTCTTCGTCAACAAGGTCTTCACGACGCGGATCCTGGGCCTGCCCGACGACGAGGCCGCCGCCTTGCTTGCCGAGCTGCTCGATCGCGTGAAGGCGCCCGAATACCAGGTCCGCTTCCGCTGGAGCCCGAACGCCATCGTCTTCTGGGACAACCGCGCCACCCAGCACTACGCCGTGCTCGACTACTGGCCGGTGGAGCGGGTGGTCGAGCGGGTGACGATCAAGGGCGATGTTCCATATTTCCAAGCCTGATCAGGGGCTTGAGACCATCTCGTTGGATCGCGGGGGAGGGGCTTCGTAAGCAGTTCCCGTCACTTTCAGCCAACGGAACGGCCCCGATGTCCCAGCCCCGTCAACTCAAGCTCGGCTTCATCCTGCACGGGGTCGGCCCCGGCTGGGGCGACTGGCGCCATCGCGACGCCCATCCCGGCGCCAGCACCGATTTTGCGTTCTACAAGCGCCAGGCCCAGGTCGCCGAGGCCGGCAAGTTCGATTTCCTGTTCGTCGCCGACAGCGTCTACATCACCGAGAAGTCGAGCCCGCATTACCTCAACCGCTTCGAGCCGCTGACCATCCTGTCGGCCCTGGCCGGCGCGACCAGCAACATCGGCCTCGTGGGCACCCTGACGGTCAGCTACAGCGAGCCTTTCAACGTCGCCCGCCAGTTTTCGTCGCTGGACCACATCAGCGGCGGCCGCGCCGGCTGGAACGTCGTCACCTCCTGGCTGGAAGGCAGCGCCGCCAACTACAGCCGCGAGAAGCACTACGCCCACGACGTCCGCTACCGGCTGGCCGGCGAGTATCTCGACGTCGTCCAGGGTCTCTGGGACAGCTGGGAGGACGACGCCCTGACCTTGGACAAGGCCGGCGGCCAGTTCTTCGATCCGGCCAAGCTGCACACGCTGGACCACAAGGGCGAGTTCTTCCAGGTGAAGGGGCCGCTGAACATCAGCCGCTCGCCCCAGGGTCAGCCGGTGATCTTCCAGGCCGGCGCGTCGGAAGACGGCAAGGCCTTCGCCGCCAGCCGCGCCGACGCCATCTTCGTCTCGCACGAGGACGTCGACGCGGCCCAGGCCTACTACAAGGACATCAAGGCCCGCGCCGCCGGCTACGGCCGCGATCCCGAACAGCTGCACGTGCTGCCCGCCGCCCGTCCGGTGGTCGGCAGGACCTCGGAGGAGGCCGAGGCGCTCTACAAGGAGCTGACCGAGCTCGTCTCGCTCGACAACGCGCTGTCGATGCTGGCCCGGCCGTTCAACGAGTACGACTTCAGCCGGCACGACCCGGACGGTCCGTTCCCGCTGGAGGCGGCCGCGTTCGGGGCCAATTCGAACCAGAGCGCGGTCAATCGCATCGTCGCTGCGGTGAAGGCCGAGAACCTGACCCTGCGCGAGACGGCCCTGCGCTTCGCAACCCCGCGCGGGCATTTCGTCGGCGCGCCTGAAGCGGTGGCCGACAGCCTGCAGGCCTGGTTCGAGGGGCGCGCCGCCGACGGCTTCGTGCTGTTCGAGAGCCTGCCAGGCCAGCTGGAGGCCTTCGTCGAGCTGGTCGTGCCGATCCTGCAGGAGAGGGGACTGTTCCGCACCGACTACGAGGGTTCGACCTTCCGCGAGAGCCTGGGTCTCGACGTCCCGGTCAACCGCTACGCCGGCGCCCTTGCGGCGGCCGAATAGACTAGAGCGACGCCTCCGCCGCCGATGCGGCGGAGGCTGCGCGCCGATCCTCCGCGGGGCGGGCCTCGACGGGCTTGCCGCCCCAGTAATGGTCGTTGCCCCGGAAGGCGCCTTCGATGGCGCGCAGGCCGCGCTCCACCTGCATCGACAGGTGGCTGATCAGGCCGCTGTGCTTCTCGACGACCGCCAGGTCGCGCGGGGCCCGCTGCATGGCGCTGGCGTAGCGATGCAGGCTCGATTTCATCTCGCGCATCTCACGGGCGATCCGCGCGATGCGGTCGCGATCCACCTGGCCGAAGTGGCGGGTGCCGTGCAGCCGGTTGCGCGCGCAGGCCGCCAGCCATTGGCCGCGGGTCATGCCGGTGACCTGGCATTCCTCGTCCAGCCGCATCCGGTCATCCCGGGTCAGCAGCACGGCGACCGAACTCGTCTGGGCCTGGCTGACGGGTTCGGGCGCGGGGCGTTGCGGCGGGCTGGGTCCGTCAGAAAGGCATTGCGAGACGAGGGCGCGCAGCGCCGCCGAACGCCCGCCGCGCGCCGCGGCGTAGGCGTCGAATTGTTCGGCGAGTTCGTCTGGCAACTGGAAGCCGAAATGCGTCATCGGTCTGCCGCTTCAAGGTCAGGCGTCGCGATAATTTCCGCTTCGCGCAGATGTCCGAAGAAGAGCGCATGTATCGCTCTATTTTAGACATACGACCACTTTTTCGAATTTGATCATTACGGCTTTGTATCAAATTATTGCTCAGAAAATGTGTCACAAAACTTTGGGCTAACTGTCTTCGCGGCTCTGTAGCCCGCCGATCCAGGGCGGGAAGGGCGAGGCTTTTCCATTGGTGGGGACCGGGGGTCTTCGCCGCCCTGTTTGCGGCTGCGCCAATGGAGAACCGTCATGAACCGCGTTGGAAACGTTAGCTTGATCGCGCTTGCGCTGAGCGCCTCCCTGGCGCTTGCGGGCTGCGGCGGCGCCGACGGCGTCGCCTCGCCGGGCGAGGGCGGCTTCGGCAACGGCGGCGGCACGAACCCGACCAATCCGACCACGCCGCCTCCGGGCACCCCGGCTGCGGACTGCCCGACCGGCTTCGCCAATGTCGGCACCGTCGCCAACGGCACGCTGCGCAACTGCCAGCTGCCGCAACTGATCACCGGCGCCCTCGTCGTGCCGCTGCGCGCCGGCACCGTCTACTCGGTCAGCGGCCGCGTCGACGTCGGCCAGGACCAGGGCGGCGACCCGAACGCGCCGATCGCCGGCCGCACCAAGGGCGTGCTGACCGTCGAAGCCGGCGTGAAGGTCTTCGGCTCGGCCGGTCTCGACTACATCGTCGTCAACCGCGGCTCGCAGATTTTCGCCGAGGGCACGGCCACCAACCCCATCGTCTTCACGAGCAAGCAGAGCATCGAAGGCCAGACGGGCGTCGACTCGATCGGCCAGTGGGGCGGTCTGGTGATCCTCGGTCGCGCGCCGATCAGCAACTGCTCGGGCGCCGGCGCCACGCCGGGCACGGCCGGCTGCGAGGCCCAGGTCGAAGGCACCAACGCCTTCTACGGCGGCAGCGGCCTGCAGGACAACAGCGGCGTCATGCGCTACCTGCGCGTCCAGCACTCGGGCTTCGTCATCGTCGCCAACAACGAGCTGAACGGCATCACCCTGGCCGGCGTCGGCTCGGGCACCACCTTCGACCACATCCAGGTCCACAACAGCAGCGACGACGGCATCGAGTTCTTCGGCGGCAACGTCAACGGCAAGTACCTGGTCCTGACCGGCAACGACGACGACAGCATCGACACCGACACGGGCTACAACGGCGCCCTGCAGTTCGGCATCATCGTCCAGCGCGCCAACGGCGGTAACCGCGCCTTCGAAACCAGCAGCGCCGGCACCGCCCCGCGCTCGAACCCCAAGTTCGCCAACTGGACCGTCATCGGTCGCGGCGGCTCGGGCAACGACCTGCTGGTGGCCAACACCTCGACCAACAACGTCTGGGTCAACTCGGTCGTGCAGATGACCGCCAGCACCGCCGGCTGCGTCGACATCGACGACGCCACCACCCAAGTCGCCTTCCACTCGGTGGCCCTGGCCTGCGCCACGCCGTTCACCAACGACACCAATGTCGACGCCACGGCGGTCGCGGCGATGTTCAACGCCGGAACCAACAACACGTCGAGCCACACCTCGACGCTGACGGGCACGTTCATCAACGGCGCCAACGAAGCGGCCCGCACGCCCTACGCGAACATCACCAGCCTCAGCAGCTTCCTGGTGAACCCCGGCTACATCGGGGCGGTCAAGGACGGCAACGACACCTGGTGGCAGGGCTGGACCTGCGGCCTGACCAGCGGCTCGACCTGCTGATCCGGTTGGGGGCGGCCGTGCGCCGCCCCCGCTTCCCGACGCCCGACAAACTCCAAGGTTTCCGTGATGAACATGCTGTTCCGGCCCCTGAGCGGCCTCCTGCTCGCGACGTCGGCGCTGGTCGCGCCGCAGATCGCCATGGCGCAGACGCCTTCCGCCGCCCAGCCGCAGCCGGGCGCAGCTGAAACCCCCGCGCCGCGCCAGTACGCGGCGCTGGAGCCCGAGGACACCCCCAACGCGGTCGAGGAAGTTCTCGTCCTTGGCCGCAACATTCCCGAGCCTATGCGCACGACCTCGGAGGTCGCCAGCTTCCTGACCCAGGAAGACCTCAAGCGCGCGGGCGACGGCACCGCCGCCGAGGCCCTGACCCGGGTCAGCGGCCTCAGCCTGGTCTCCGGCCGCTTCGTCTATGTGCGCGGCCTTGGCGAGCGCTACTCGTCGGCCCTGCTGAACGGCTCGCCTCTGCCCAGCCCCGAGCCGCTGCAGCGCGTCGTGCCGCTCGACCTCTTCCCGTCCAGCATCCTGGCCGGCGCCACGGTGCAAAAGAGCTTCTCGCCCAACTATCCGGGCGAGTTCGGCGGCGGCGTTATCGACCTGCAGACCGTGGCGGTTCCCGACGAGCCGTTCTTCGAGGTCGAGCTCGGCACGGGCGGCAACACCGAGACCACGCTGAACAAGGGGCTGACCTACTACGGTTCGGACACCGACTTCCTGGGCTATGACGACGGCACGCGGAAGATGCCGCGCGACCTGCGCAACGCACTGGCCACCAAGAAGCGGATCAACCCGGCCAACTTCACCAACGCCGAGCTGGTGCGCATCGGCTCGAGCCTAGTCAACGCGCCGCTGAACCTCATCCAGGTCAAGAACCAGATCCCGGCCAACTTCTCGGCCGACGTCAGCGCCGGCCGCTCGTTCGAGCTGGCCTCGGGCGCGCGCCTGGGCGTGGTCGCCATCGCCGGCTTCGAGAACAGCTGGCGCTCGCGCGAAGGCGTGCAGCAGCAGGGTCTGGAGCAGAACGGCGTGCTGGAGCCCCGCACCAGCTACGACTTCCGCAACACCAGCAACAACGTCACGGTCAACGGCCTGCTGGGCCTGGGCCTGGAGTGGGGCGACCACCAGGTGCGCTGGACGAACCTCTACGTCCACAACACCACCAAGTCGGCCCGCCAGCGCGCCGGCGAGGACTACGCCGCCGGCCAGGAAGTGCTCGACTCCTACACCGAGTGGTTCGAGCGCGACCTCTACGACACCCAGCTGTCGGGCAAGCACGAGTTCGGCGCCTGGAACTTCGACTGGCGCGGCTCCTACGCCAAGTCCGAGCGCGACGCGCCGTACGAGAAGTTCATCCGCTACCGCCTGGAGAACGGGGTCTACTACCACTCCGCCTCGCAGGAGCAGAACTCGACGAGCTTCAGCACGCTCGACGACACCATGGCCAGCGCCGGCTTCGACCTGGCCTACACCCTGCCGCTCAGCAGCGGCCGCGACGCCAAGTTCAGCGGCGGCTACGCCTATCTGGACAACGAGCGCGACGCCGAGCGCCGCGACTTCCGCTACCAGGGCGGCGCCATTCCGCTGGCCATCCAGCGCGAGCGGGTCGACTTCCTGCTGTCGGACTACAATCTGGCCCAGGGCTACCTGACCTTCACCGAGATCACCGGCGGCGACGGCGCGGCCGCTTATGAGGCGGGCCTCAAGGTCCACGCCGGCTACCTCCAGGTCGACGCGGAATTCCTGCCGCGCCTGCGTACCTCCTTCGGCCTGCGGGTCGAGGACGCCGAGCAGACCGTGCAGGTCGTCGACCTGTTCGGCGGCGCGGCCGCTACGCCGACGGCGCTGGAAGAGACCTACGTCCTGCCGGCCGCGACCCTGACCTACAACTTCGCCGAGGACATGCAGTTGCGGCTGGGCGCCTCGAAGACCATCGCCCGTCCCCAGTTCCGCGAACTGGCGCCGCAGCAGTACTTCGATCCGGACAGCGACCGCCTGTTCATCGGCAATCCGTACCTGACGGACACCGAGCTCCTGAACCTCGACGCCCGCGTCGAATGGTACTTCGCCTCCAACCAGTATCTGTCAGGCGGCCTGTTCTACAAGGATCTGGATCGTCCGGTGGAGTCGGTGGTCAGCGAGCAGGGCTCGACGATCGTCCAGACCTACGTCAACGCGCCGAAGGCTTCGCTCTACGGCTTCGAACTGGACTTCAAGAAGCTGTTCGACAGTCCGTTCGAAGGGGCCTTCTTCGGCGGCAAGCGCTGGCTGGTCGGCGCCAACTACACCTTCTCGGACTCGCAGGTGAAGGTGGGCGAGGACGACGTCGTCTACCCGCTGGCCGGGGCCGGCGCGCCGCGTCGCGCGCTCGACTACGTCAAGGACGGCAGCCAGCTGCAGGGCCTCTCCAAGCACCTGGCCAACATCCAGTTCGGCTGGGAAGACGAGGAAAGCCGCTCGCAGGCGACGATCCTGGCCACCTACGTCAGCAAGCGGATCTCGGCCCGCGGCCGCCCCGATCAGCCCGACCTGGTGCAGGAGCCCGGCGTGACGGTCGACTTCACCTACCGCAAGGCCTTCGACGTCCGGGACCGCGAACTGGAGTTCACCTTCAAGGCCCGCAACCTGCTCGGCGAGGACTTCGAGGAATACCAGGTGCTGGGCGGCGGCCGGGTGGACGCCAACACCTACGACCTGGGCCAGACCTTCTCGGTCTCGCTCTCCACGCGGTTCTAGGTCTCGCCAGGACCGACCGCGACCGATCGACGGCGCTCCTCGCCCTGGCGGGCGGGGAGCGCTCGTCGCCGTTGAACGACCAAGCCGATCCCCATGCTCGCCAAGCTGACCGAAACATTCAGGACCCACGCGGGACGAGCGTTCGTCGCGCTCGAACTCGTGGTGCTGCTCGTCCTGGCGCTGCAGATCGCGCGGCTCGTCTGGATCTTCGCTGCGCCGCCCCCGCCGTTGGCGCTCAAGGCCGCGCCGATCCAGAAAGCGGCCGATCCCAGCATCCTCGCCACCTTCGACGCCTTCGGTTCGGCCGGGGCGTCTTCGCGCGTCGGCGGCGCGGCCGGCGTCGAGGGCTTCCGGCTGTTCGGCGTGCGCCAGACCGACGGCGGCGGCTCGGCGATCATCGCCGGCCCCGACGGGGCCCAGAAGTCCTACGCCGTGGGCGAGAGCATCGTCGACGGCGTCACCCTCGCGTCCGTCGCCGCCGACCATGTCGAACTCTCGCGGGCCGGCGCCCGCATGACCCTCTCGTTTCCGGAACGTCCATGACCAAGGCTCCCACGCTGCGCATCCTCGCCGCGGCCGCCTCGATCGCGCTGGCCCTGCCGTCGGCCGCGCCCGCGCTCGCCCAGACCCAGGTGCTGAACGTCCAGGACGCCGACATACGCGCCTTCATCCAGGACGTGGCCAAGACCACCAACACCACCTTCGTCATCGATCCACGGGTGAAGGGCACGGTGTCGGTCACCAGCAACGGTCCGCTGGACCGCCGCGAACTGTTCGAGCTGTTCCTGGCCACGCTGCGCGCCAACAACCTCGTGGCCACCCCGGCAGGCGGCGGCGTCTACCGTATTGAGCCGTCCGAGAACGCCGCCCGCCAGCCCGGCGCGGCTGGCGGCCAGTTCTCCACCGAGGTCTTCCGCCTGCGCACGCTGGATGCGGCGACGGCGGCCGACATGCTCAAGCCCCTGGTCGGGCCGCAGGGTCAGGTGGTGGCCAATGCCCGGGGCGGGGCTGTGGTCGTGGCCGACTACGCCGACAACGTTCGCCGCATCCGGGCCTTGCTGGCCCAGGTCGACCGGGACCGCGCCGCCGTCCATACCGTGACCCTGACCAACAGCTCGGCGCGCGAGATCGCCCAGGTCGTCAACGACCTGATCGCCGGGCCCGGCGCCGACGGCAAGGCGGGCAGGGGCGCGGTCACGGTCGTCGCGGTCGAGAGCAGCAACTCGGTGCTGCTGCGCGGCGATCCCGACGCGGTCCAGAAGCTGCTGCCGCTGATCGCCGACCTCGACCGCCGGGCGGAGTCCAGCGACGACGTGCGGGTCGTCTTCCTGCGCCACGCCAACGCCGAGCAGATGCTGCCGGTGCTGCAGCAACTGGTCGGCCAGGCGCCGTCGAGCGTTGCGACCGGTGTGGGCCGCTCGGCCGGCGGGGCGGCGGGATCGGTCAATGCGACCCCCGCGGCCGTGTCCGCCTCGACGGCGATCCCTGGAAACGCCCGCGCCAGCGTCGCCCGCTATCCCGGGGCCAACGCCCTGATCATCAACGCGCCGCCCGAACTGCAACGCACCCTTTCGGAGGTGATCCGCCAGCTGGACGTGCGCCGAGAGCAGGTGCTGGTCGAAGCCATCGTGGTCGAAGTTTCCGACGACGCCGCCAAGCAGCTGGGCGTGCAGCTGCTGCTGGGCGGAACGAACGGAACCATTCCGTTCATGGCCACCAACTACACCAACGCCTCGCCCAGCCTGCTGCCGCTGGCCGGCGCGATCGCGGCGGGCGATCCCAAGGACGGCGACTCCGAGGCCGTGACCTCGATGCGCCAGGCCGCGATCAACTCGCTGCTCAACGCCTCGGGGGTGACCGGCGGCGTCGCTGGCCGCAGCGGCGACGTGCTGTTCGGCGCGATCATCAATGCGGTCAAGAAGGACAGCGGCTCCAACCTGCTGTCGACGCCGTCGATCATGACGCTCGACAACGAGGAGGCCCGCATCCTGGTCGGCCAGGAAGTGCCGATCACCACCGGCGAGGTGCTGGGCGACGCCAACTCCAACCCGTTCCGCACCATCCAGCGCCAGAACGTCGGCGTGCAGCTGGAGGTCAAGCCGCAGATCAACGCTGGCGGCGGGATCACCCTGTTCCTGCGCCAGGAAGTCTCCGCGGTGGCGGGGCCGGTCAGCGTCGGCTCCAGCGAACTGGTGATCAACAAGCGCGAGATCGAGACCACGGCCCTCGTGGACGACGGCGACATCGTCGTGCTGGGCGGCCTGCTGGACCAGAACGAGACCTCGTCGGTGCAGAAGGTGCCTGGCCTTGGCGACCTGCCGTGGATCGGCGGCCTGTTCCGCAGCACCGCCCGCGAACGCGGCAAGACCAACCTGATGGTCTTCATCCGTCCCCGGATCATCAGGACGGTGGGCGACGCCCGCGCCGTCACCAACCCGCGTCTCGACCGCATGCGCCGCGAGAGCGCCCTGACCACGCCGGAAGGCGACAGCTCGCTGGACGCGGTGCTCCGCGACTTCCAGCGCACGTCTCCCGCGGCCCTGCCGCCGCCGTCGGCCCCGGCGCAGCCGCAATGACGGCGCTCGACTACGCCTTCGCCAAGCGCCACGGCCTGGTCCTGCTGTCGCTGGACGGCGAGGCGACCATCGGCCTGCGCGAGGGCTTCGATCCCCTGGCCCTGATCGAGGCGCGGCGCGCGCTGGGCGCGCCGCTGAAGCTCCAGCCGCTGGCCACCGCGGCCTTCGATCGCAAGTTCTCCGAGGTCTATGCGGGCGCGGGGCTCGCCTCGGCTTCCGGCGACGACCTCGACGGCTCGCTGGGCCACCTGCTGGAGGACATGCCCACGGCCGCCGACCTGCTCGACCCGCAGGACGACGCCCCGGTGATCCGGCTGATCAACGGCCTGATCGCCGAGGCCGTGCGCTCGGGCGCGTCCGACATCCACGTCGAGCCCTACGAGCAGGCCCTGGTCGTTCGCCTGAGGGTCGACGGCGTGCTTCGCGAGATCCTCAGCCTGTCGCCGCGCATCGCCGCCATGCTGGTCTCCCGCGTCAAGGTGATGGCCAAGCTCGACATCGCCGAGAAGCGCATCCCGCAGGATGGCCGCATCTCGTTGGCGCTGGGAGGCAAGAGCCTGGACGTCCGCGTCTCGACCCTGCCGGCCCGCATGGGCGAGCGGGTGGTGATGCGAATCCTCGACAAGGAGCAGGCGGGCCTGGGCCTGTCGGATCTCGGCATGTCGCCGCGCATGCTCGCGGCCCTGGAGCAGGCCCTGCGCGAGCCCAACGGCATCGTGCTGGTCACGGGTCCCACCGGTTCGGGCAAGACCACGACGCTGTACGCCGGCCTTGGCCTCCTGAACGACAAGAGCCGCAACATCCTGACCATCGAGGATCCGGTGGAGTACGCCGTCCACGGCGTCGGCCAGACCCAGGTCAACACCAAGGTCGGCATGACCTTCGCCGCTGGCCTGCGCGCCATCCTGCGCCAGGACCCGGACGTCGTCATGGTCGGCGAGATCCGCGACGCCGAGACCGCCCAGATCGCCGTCCAGGCCAGCCTGACCGGGCATCTGGTGCTGTCGACCGTGCACACCAACGACGCCGCCGGCGCCGTGGTCCGCCTGCGCGACATGGGCGTGGAGCCGTTCCTGCTGGCCTCGACCATGCGGCTGATCATCGCCCAGCGCCTGGTGCGCAGGCTCTGTCGCGTCTGCTCGGTCGAGGAGCCCGCCGACACGGCGGCCGCCGCGCTGGTTGACGTCCCCGTCGGAACGCCCTTGAGGCGTCCGGTCGGCTGCGCCGAGTGCGGCCACACCGGTTTCCAGGGACGCATCGGCGTCTATGAAGCCCTGCGCGTCGACGATGCGGTGCGCCGCCTGATCGGCCAGAACGCGTCCGAAGACGAGATCGCCGAAGTCGGCATCGAGGTCGCGTTGAGGGACGAGGCCCGCCGCTACGTGCTGGAAGGGCTGACCACGGTCGAGGAGGCGCTGCGCATAACCGGGGCGGGGGCGCGCGATGGCGAGCTTTGACTATGTCGCCCTCGACCTCGCCGGCGCGACGCGCTCGGGGCGGATCAAGGCCCGAGACGAAGACGACGCCCGCAGCCAGCTGGAACGCCGCCGCCTGGCGCCGCTGAAGGTGCAGGCCCATGCGCCCGTCGCGGCCAAGAGCGGGCAGGGGATGTTCGGCGATCGGCTAGGCGGGCGCGACCGGTCGCTGTTCACCCGCCAGCTTGCCACGCTGGTCGCCGTCTCGACCCTGGAGGAGGCCCTGCGCACCATCGCGTTGCAGGCCGATCGGCCCAAGCTCAAGCGGGTGGTCGAGCAAGTGCACGCCGCGGTGCTGGAGGGCTACCGCCTGTCGGACGCCCTGGCCCGGCCGACCGGGGCCTTTCCGCCGCTCTATCGGGCCATGGTCGCCGCCGGCGAGGCCTCGGGCGCGCTGCCGACCATCCTGGAGCGGCTGGCCGACCTCTTGGACCAGCAGCAGAAGGTCGCCGCCAAGATCACCACGGCGCTGGTCTATCCGGTCGTGCTGGCCCTGGTGGCCTGCCTGGTCGTCACCGTGCTGATGGTCTTCGTCATTCCCAAGGTCGTCGAGCAGTTCGACAGCATGGGCCAGACCCTGCCGCTGCTGACCCGCATCGTCATCGGCCTGTCGGGCTTTCTGCAGAACTTCGGCTGGCTGGTCGCCCTGATCGTCGCCGGCCTGGCCGTCGCCTACTGGCGGGCGCTGCGCAACCCGGCCTTCAAGCTGCGCGCCGACAGCTTCTTTCTGAGCCTGCCGTTCGTCGGCCAGCTGATCCGCAACGTCCATGCCGCGCGACTGGCGCGCACGCTGGCGACCATGATCGCCAGCGGCCTGCCGATGCTGGAGGGCCTGATCCTCACGGCCGGCACCGTGCGCAACGCCGCCCTGCGCGGCGGCATGGACGCCATGATCGCCGGCATCCGCGAAGGCGGTTCGCTGTCGACCGCCATGCGCCGCACCGGCGTCTTCCCGCCGGTGCTCGTCTACATGACCGCCAGCGGCGAGAGCAGCGGCCGCGTCGACGCCATGCTGACCCGGGCCGCCGAGTATCTCGAGCGCGAGTTCGAGACCTTCACCGCCACTCTCCTGAGCCTGCTGGAGCCGGCGATCATCGTCGTTCTCGGCGGCGTGGTGGCGACCATCGTCCTCTCGATCCTGCTGCCCATCCTGCAGATCAACACCCTGGCCATGAACTAGGAGGCCAAGACCCATGCGCGCCCCTGACAAGACCCGCCGCCGCCGCGCCCGCGAAGCCGGCTTCACCCTGGTGGAGATGATGGTCGTCATCGTCATCCTGGGCCTTCTGGCCACCGTCGTGGCGATCAACGTCCTGCCCAGCCAGGACAAGGCCATGAAGGAAAAGGCCCGCGCCGACGTGGCCGTGCTGGAGCAGGCGCTGGAGGGCTATCGCCTCGACACCTTCGCCTTCCCGCGCACCGACGACGGCCTGCAGGCCCTGGTGACGCCGCCGGCCAGCCTGGCCCAGCCCGACCGCTACCGCGAGGGCGGCTATGTGCGCCGCCTGCCGAAGGACCCGTGGGGCGCCGACTATCAGTACCGCTCGCCGGGCCAACATGGGGCGATCGACGTCTTCTCGTTCGGCGCCGACGGTCGCGAGGGCGGCGAGGGCAAGGACGCCGACATTGGCAACTGGGGCTGACATCCAGCGACCGCCCGGACGCCGGCGGCGAGGGGGCTTCACCCTCGTCGAACTCATGATCGTCCTGGTGATCATGGGGCTGCTGGCCGGCGCGGTGGTGCTGGCGCTGCCGGACGGCCGTCCGAGCCTGCCGCAGGAGGCCGAACGCTTCGCCGCGGCCCTGCTGCGCGCGCGCGACGAGGCCGTGTTCCGCGGCGGGCAGGTCCGCGTGGTGGCGGCCGACGGCGTCTACCGGTTCGAGCGCCGCGCGGGCCGTGACTGGCGGCCCCTGGACGAGGCGCCGTTCCGGGCTCGGCCGTTCGAGGACGGCACGCAGGTCACGGCGGCGCCCGATGCGACCGTGGTCTTCGATCCCACGGGGCAGGCCAACCCCACCGAGTTCACCTTCGCGCGTGGACAGACGCGCCGCACCGTCGTCGTCGACCTGGTAGGGAACGTCTCGCTCGATGCCCCGCGCCCGTTCTGAAGCCGGCTTCACGCTTATCGAGCTGCTGGTCGCCCTGGCGATCTTCAGCCTGGCAGTGCTGGCCCTGCTGAACCTCGCCGGCGAGAACACGCGCGCCGGCGGCCGGCTTTCCGACCGCGTTCTGGCCGAGGTGGTGCTGGACAACCGCGCGGTGGAAGCTATGGCCAGCGCAACGCCGCTCGCCATCGGGCGCAGCGCCGGGATCGAGACGGCCGGCGGCAGGCCCTGGGCCTGGACGCGTCAGGTCAGCCGCACCGCCGATCCCGCCATCGTTCGCGTCGACATCGTCGTCGCAGCGCCTCGCGCGCGGGCGCCGCTGGCCCGGGCATCGCTGTTTCGGGGCGCGCGATGAAGGGCTTCACCCTGGTCGAGATGCTGGTGGCGGTGCTGATCTTCGCCCTGATCAGCGCGGCGGGCGTGGCCGTGATGGGCTCGACCCTCTCCAGCCAGGGCGCGGTGCGCGCGACGGTCGATCGCCATGCCGAGCTGCAGCGCGCCCGGGCCATCCTCAAGGCCGACCTCTCGCAGGCCGCGGCCCGCCGCACGCGCGGCGAGGACGGCCGTCCGGCCCTGACCGCCTTCGCCGGCGGTGATCCCTGGGGCGGCGGCGGCCCGCTGCTGGCCTTCGTAAGGCGCGGCTGGGAGAACCCCGACGCCGATCCGCGCGCCTCCCTCCAGTATGTCGAATACGCCCTTGTCGAGGGCCGCCTGGAGCGCCGCGCGCGCCCGGCGCTGGACGGCGCGCGCCTCGGTCCGCCGCAGGTGCTGCTGCGCGATGTCGACGGCGTCCGGCCCGCCTTCCTGTTCAACGGCGCGTGGACGCCGACCTGGAAGGGCAATCCGCAGACCGACATCCCGACTGCCGTCCGTCTAGACATGACGCTGGCCGACCTTGGCCGGGTCGACCAGCTGTTCCTGACCTCGGGAGAGGGGCGATGAAGCGCGCTCACGAGGAAGGCGCGGCCCTGCTGACGGTGCTGCTGATGGTCGCCGTCATCGGCATCATCGCCGTCGGGGTGCTGGAAGACATCCGCTTTGGCCTGCGCCGTTCGTTCAACGCCCAGGTCGGCGGCCAGGCACGCTGGTACGCCCTCGGCGGCGAGCAGATGGCCCGCTCGCGCATCGACCAGCTTCTGGCGCGCGATTCTGGCAAGACGTCGCTGGAAGGCGACTGGAACGGACGGTCCGTGGAGTTTCCGATCGAGGGCGGCGTGATCCAGGCGCGCCTCGCCGACGCCACCGGATGCTTCAATCTCAACAGCGTGGTCGAGGCCGACCAGGGCGAGCCGTTCCGCCGCCGCGAGTTGGGCGTGCGCCAGTTCGCCAGCCTGATGACCCTGTTGGGCGCACCCGACGGCCCAGGTCTCGCCGAAGGCCTGGCGCAATGGATCGACAGCAACGATGTGGGGCCGGCGGGCCTGGAGGACGACGGCTATGCCTCGGCTGGGGCGCCGTATCGCACGGCCGGCGGGCCGCTGGCCGAGGTCAGCGAACTGCGGGCCGTGCGCGGCTTCGACGCCAAGGTCTACGCCCTGCTGCGCCCCCATGTCTGCGCGTTGCCGACCACCGACCTGTCGCCGATCAACGTCAACACCTTGCCCCAGGAGCGAGCCGTGCTGCTGTCGGCGATCACCTTAGGGTCCGTTTCGCCAGAAAGCGCCCGCCAGGCGCTCGCCGCGCGTCCGACGGGCGGCTGGTCGGACCCTGAGGCCTTCTGGGGCCAGCAGGCCCTGGCCGGCGCGGCGCTGGCCGACGGCGTTCGCGACCAGGCGCTCTTTCGCACCCGCTACTTCTCGCTGGAAAGCCGTGTCGGCCTGGCCGGCGGCGAAACCTTCATGACCTCGCTTTTCGAAGCCGGCCCGACGAACCGCGTCCGTCTCGTCGCCCGGCGCTGGACCCTGGAAGAATGACCCGTCTGCTGCTTCTCCCCGAAAGGCCCGACGAGGCCGCCGAGATCGTCGAGGCCGGCGCCCACGGACCGGTGCGCCGCAAGCTGCTGCCCAGCGAGCAGGGCGGCGGCTCGGCCGTGCTCGTCCTGCCGGGCGCCAAGGCCGTGACCCGCTGGTTCGACCTCCCGGCCGGCAGCCCCGCCCAGGCGCGGGCCGCGGCGGTTTTCCGGATCGGCGACGCCGTCGCGTCCGGCGCCGAAGGCCTGCACCTGGCCGTGGGCGAGCGCGACGCCGAAGGACGGGCGCTGGTGGTCTGGATCGACCGCGAAGAGTTGCGCTCGGGCCTGGAGGCGGCGCAGGCGCGAGGCGTCGTCGTCACCGGCGCCGTGCCCGACTACCTGCTGCTGCCGAACGACGCCGAAGGCCGCACTGTCCTGGCCTCGTTCGGCGAGCGGCTGGGCGTGCGAGCCGAGGGCCTGGCGTTCGGCGTCGAGCCCGAACTGGCGTCGGCGGTGGTTGGCGACCGGCCGCACCGCTACATCCCGGCTTCCGAGCTCGACGGCTGGCTGCTGGCGAGCGCGGCGCGCCCGCCGGTCGATCTGCTGCAGGGTCAGTTCGCGCCGCGCGCCCAGGGGCCGGCCCTCCGCTGGAAGCGTCTTGCCGTTCTGGCCGCCCTGGTCGTGGTCTCGCCGCTGGTTCTGCCGTTGGCGCAGATCGGCAAGGACGGGCTGGAAGCTCGCGAGCTCGAACGTCGCAACGCCGCCCTGGCCGTGCGCATGGTTCCGGAAGCTGCGCGCTACGGCGATCCGGCGCGATACGCCGTCGGCCGGCAGCAGGCGCGCGGGCGGCAGGGGTTCGGCGATCTCGCCGCCAGCTATCTTGCCGCGGTGCGGGCGGTGCCGGGCATGCGCCTCGACACCCTGGTCCATGGCCAGGACGGCGCGATCCGCTCGTCGGTCTCCTATGCCAACTATTCAGACATGGACCAGCTGCGCGAGGCGCTGAAAGGCGGGGGGCTCGACGTCGTCGAGCAGGGAACGGTCACCGAAGGCCAGCGCGTCACCAGCGACCTGATCGTCCGGAGCAAGCCATGAGCCAGATCCTGGAAACCGCGCGCCGGGCGTGGGACGGCCGCACGCCGCGCGAGCGGGTCATGCTGGCGGTCATGGCCGCGGCGCTCCTGGGCGTCGGCGGCTTCTATGGCGTGGTCACGCCCCTGAAACGGGCGAGCGGAGAGACCCGCGAACGCCTGCAGGCGGCCCGCGAGCAGGCCGCCGCGCTGAAGCTCGCTGCGGCCAAGGCTGCGCCGTCCAGGCCAGATGCCCGTCCGGTCGCGGCGATCGTTGAAACCAGCGCCGCAGGCCTCGGCGTGCCGATCGCGCGCAAGCGCCAGGAAGGCGAGGGCGCCTTCACCATCTGGATCACCGCCATCGAAGGGCGCGCCCTGTTGCCGTGGGTCGCGTCGCTGGAGCGCCAGAGCGGCCTCCGCGTCGACGGCTTTACCGCCTCGCGCCTCGACAACGGCCTGGTCGAGGCCGAGATCACCTTCGCCAGGACGACGCCATGAAGACGCGGACGATGATCGCGGTGCTGGCGGGGCTGAGCGTCGCTGCGGTCGCGGCCCTGGCCCCGGCGACTGTGTTGACGGACCAGCTTGCCGAGGGCGCGGCGCTGCGGGTTTCCGAGGCGTCCGGCACGATCTGGCGCGGCCGTGTGGCGCTTGTCACCGCCCAGGGGCGCAGGTTGGGAAGCTTCCAGATCGGACTTTCGCCCTGGGCCCTGCTCGCGGGCGATCTTCGCGTGCACGCCAAGGACAAGGTCGCCGGTCGCGCCGTCATCCTGCGCGCCGGGCGCGACAAGGGCTTGGAAGGCCTGACCGGTGCGATCTCGCCGGACGTCGATCAGTTGCCCGGGCGTATCGAGGCCACAGATGTGACCGCGCTGTTCCGGGACGGCCGCTGCCGGCGCGCCGCAGGCCAGATCCGCTTCCGCGCCGCGCAAGATCCCTTGCTGGCGGGAGCGACGTTCTCGGGCGCGCCGGCCTGCATGGGCGGCGACTGGGTGGCGCGGCTGACGCCGGCCGGCGGCGCGGGCGCCGTGATCACCTTGCGTGCGGACGGCGAGGGGCGGATCCAGGCCGAGATCGCGGCGGCCACGGCCGATCCCTTACTGGTGCAGGCTGCGCTCGACCGGGGCTTCGTCAAGGACGCCGCAGGCGTCCGGCGCATCGTCACCGCGCGACTTGTCCCATCAGCCGAGAAAGCCGTGAAGCGGCCCTAGCAGCCAGGTCAGCCAGGCGCCGATGGCCAGGAACACGCCGAACGGCAGGCGCTGGTCCAGCGTCACCTGGCGGCGCAGGGCCAGCTGCGCCAGGGCGACGCTGATCCCGGCCAGCCCCGCCCAGACGACGACCGAGGGCAGGGCGCTCCAGCCGGTCCAGGCGCCGATGGCGCCCAGCAGGCGAGGATCGCCGCCGCCAAGGCCTTCCCGCCCACGAAGGCGCTTGTAGGCCCAGGCCAGCAGCCACAGCGACGCAAAGCCGACCGCCGCGCCCAGCACGGGCGTCCAGACCGGTTCGCGCAGCACCAGGATCGAAACCGCGAAACCGGCCGCCCCCAGCGGCAGGGTCAACCGGTCGGGCAGCCAGAAGTGCTCGCCGTCGATCACCGCCAGCAGCTGCAGCCACCATCCGAACAAAGCCGTCGCCAGCGCCACCGGACCGTCGAAGGCCGCCGCGCTCCAGGCGCCGATCAGCAGGCACGCCACTTCCAGCAGCAGGTATCGGCGCGGGATTGGCGCGCCGCAGCGGCCGCACCGGCCACGCAGCGCCAGAAAGCTGATCAGCGGGATCAGGTCGAGCGGGCCGAGTTTCCGACCGCAGCCGTCGCAGGCCGAGCGGCTCGCCGCCCACGGCCGTTCCGCCGGCAGGCGCAGGGTCAGCAGGCCGATGAAACTGCCCACGAACGGTCCCAGGACGACCGCGGCCAGTGTCCAGAAGATCTCGCTAACCTGCATGGCGGCCGATGGGCCCCTTCGTGCTCTGCTTCGATTTCGCCGGGATACCCTGCCTGGAGCGCGACGGCCAACCGCCCGCGTCCATGTCGGTCCTTGGCCGCAGTCGTTCGGCGGAATCCGCTGTACGACTTTTCGGGGAGGGCGCGGGCAAACTGTAGCAAAAGGTGTGGATAAGGCGAAGCTAAACACAGCCGTTGGTTGCCATCAATTACAGTTGTGCAACGATGCTTCCGACTTGGTGGGGTTGAGTATGTGGGGCGTTCGTCAGATCCGGTTCTCCTGCATGGAGAGCCGTCGTGCCGCTTGATGGCGATGCGCCGTTCGACGTTTCGAACGCGCCTGCGACCCCGTTGCTCACCGCCTTCGTGGCGGTGGCCGCCTTTCTGAACATCAGCCTGGATCCCGAGCAGCTCTCCCACAGCCTGGGCGTGCCGGCCGCAGACCTCTCACCGAGCGATCTGCTGCGACTGGCCAAGCGGCTGGAGATCCGCGCCAAGCTGGCCTCGTCCCGCATCGATCGGATCGACCGGCTGCCGTTGCCGGCCCTGGCCCTGCGCAAGGACGGAACGTGCATGGTCCTGCTGCAGGCCCAGGGCGGCCGGCTGCTGGTCTACGACGTGGACGCCGGCCGGCCGATGGCTCTGGACGCGGTCGAGGCCGGCGCGATCCTGAGCGGCCAGTTCCTGCTGATGACCACGCGCGAGCATGTCGCGGGCGGGGCGCGGCGGTTCGACGTCAGCTGGTTCATCCCGGCCCTGGTCAAGTACCGTAACCTGCTGCGCGACGTGCTGCTGGCCTCGCTGTTCCTGCAGGTCCTGGGGCTCATCACCCCGATGTTCTTCCAGGTGGTGATCGACAAGGTCCTGGTCCACAAGAGCCTGACCACGCTGGAAGTGCTGGCCGTCGGCCTGCTGGTGGTCTCGGTCTTCGACGTCGCCATGGGCGGCTTGCGCACCTACCTGTTCTCGCACACGACCAGCCGCGTCGACGCCGAGCTCGGCTCCAAGCTCTTCTCGCACCTGACCCATCTTCCGATGGCCTACTTCCAGAGCCGGCGGGTCGGCGACTCCGTGGCGCGCGTGCGCGAACTGGAGAACATCCGCGAGTTCCTGACCTCGTCGGCCCTGACGGCCGTTCTCGACCTGCTGTTCGCCTCGATCTTCCTGGCCGTGATGTGGCTCTACAGCCCCTGGCTGCTGCTGATCGTGCTGATCACCCTGCCGCTCTACGCGGCGGTGGTGCTGCTGGTCGGGCCGGCCCTGCGCCGCAAGCTCGACGAGAAGTTCGCCCGCGGGGCCGAGAACCAGTCGTTCCTGGTCGAGGCGGTGACCGGCGTCGAGACGCTGAAGGCCCTGGCGGTCGAGCCACAGATGCAGGCCCGCTGGGAGCGGCAGCTGGCCGGCTACATCAAGTCGAGCTTCGACGCGCGCATGCTGTCCAACTGGGGCTCGCAGGCGATCCAGCTGATCAACAAGCTGGCCGGCGTGGCCTTGCTGTTCTTCGGCGCGCGGCTGGTGGTGGGCGACAACCTCACCGTCGGCGAACTGGTGGCCTTCAACATGCTGGCCGGCCAGGTCTCGGGCCCGGTGCTGCGCCTGGCCCAATTGGCCCAGGACTTCCAGCAGGCGCGCCTTTCGGTCGAGCGGCTGGGCGACATCCTCAACTCCCCGACCGAACCGGTCGCCTCGACCTCGCGCTCGCGCCTGCCGGCCATCGAGGGCCGCATCGCGCTGGAAAAGGTGTCGTTCCGTTACAAGGCCGACGGCCCCCAGGTGCTGACCGACCTCGACCTGGAGATCGCGCCGGGCGAGGTGATCGGCGTGGTCGGGCCCTCGGGCTCGGGCAAGTCGACCCTGACCAAGCTGATCCAGCGCCTGCACACGCCCGAGCGTGGCCGCGTGCTGGTCGACGGCGTCGACCTGGCCGTGGTCGATCCGGCCTGGCTGCGCCGCCAGGTGGGCGTGGTGCTGCAGGAAAACATCCTCTTCAATCGCACGGTGCGCGAGAACATCGCCCTGGCCGATCCGGCCATGCCGATGGAGACGGTGGTGGCCGCCGCCAAGATGGCCGGCGCCCACGAATTCGTGCTCGAACTGCCCGACGCCTACGACACGATCATCCACGAGCGCGGGGCCAACCTGTCGGGCGGCCAGCGCCAGCGTCTGGCGATCGCCAGGGCCCTGGCCGCGCGGCCCAAGATCCTGATCTTCGACGAGGCGACCTCGGCTCTCGACGCCGAGAGCGAGGAGATCGTCCAGGCCAACCTCAAGGGCATGGCCCATGGCCGCACGGTGATCATCATCGCCCACCGCCTGTCGGCCGTGCGTCAGGCCGACCGCATCGTCACGGTGGAGCGCGGCCGCATCACCGAGATCGGCGACCACCATGAACTGCTGCGCCAGGGCGGCCGCTACGCCCAGCTCTATCGCAAGCAGATGGGCGTGACCGAGGGAGGCGCGGCGTGATCGCGACCCTGACCCGTCACTGGGACGTGCTGCAGGACAGCCTGCGCGACGCCCGCAAGGCCGAGCGGGAAAAGACCCCGCGCGACGAGACCGCCTTCCTGCCGGCCGCGCTCGAGGTGCTGGAGACCCCGCCCAATCCGATGGGCCGGGCGATCCTATGGTTCATCATGGTCTTTCTGTCGCTGGCCCTGGCCTGGTCGATCCTGGGCAAGGTCGACGTCGTCGCCGCGGCTCAAGGCAAGACCGTGCCGCGCGGCCAGGTCAAGGTCATCCAGCCGGCCGACTACGGCGTGGTGCGGGCCCTGCACGTGGTCGAGGGCCAGAGCGTGCGCGCCGGCCAGCCGCTGATCGAGCTCGACCCCACCACCACCAGCGCCGACGTCGCCCAGGCCCGCCAGAGCCTGCTCAGCGCCGAGATCGACGCCGAGCGCGCCAAGGCCCTGGTGCGCTACGCTGGCGGCGGCGGGACCGGCTTCATTGCGCCTGGCGGGGCCGACGGCGAGACGGTCGCCACTCAGCGCGCCTTCGTCGCCGCCAAGAAGGCCGAGCAGTCGGCCATCGTCTCGGGCCTGCAGGCCGACCTTGGCCAGCGCGAGGGCGAGCTGCGGATGATCGACAACGAGATCGAGAAGCTGCGCGCCCAGATCCCGCTGCTGACCGATCGCCTCGACGGCTTCAAGTCGCTGGCCCGCCAGGGCTACGCCCCGCGCATGCGGGTCTCGGAGATGGAGCAGCAGCTGGTCGGCATGCGCCAGGATCTCGCGATCCGCCACGCCGAGCGCTACAAGGCCGCGGCCGCGCTCGCCTCGGCCCGCGAACAGCTGGCCAAGGCCCGCGGCGGCTTCTCGCGCGAAGTGCTCGACGCCCTCACCGAGGCCGAGGCCAACCGCCGCCTGCGCGGCGAGGAGCTGTCCAAGGCCAGCGAGAAGGCCCGTCTGACCGTGCTGAAGGCCCCGCAGGACGGGGTGATCCAGCAGCTGCAGGTCCACACCCTGGGCGGTGTGGTCAAGCCGGCCGACCCGCTGATGGTGCTGGTGCCGCGCGGCGGCGAACTGATCGTCGAGGTCCAGTTGCTCAACCGCGACGCCGGCTTTGTCCGCGAGGGCCAGCCCGTCGAGGTCAAGCTCGAGGCCTTCCCCTTCACCCGCTACGGCGTGATCCACGGCGTGGTCGAACACGTCAGCCGCGACGCCATAAAGGACGAGAAGCAGGGCCTGGTCTACGCGGCCATTGTCCGCCTCAAGGACCCCTGGATCTTCGTCGACGGCCGCCGCATCGCCGTCACCCCCGGCATGGCCGCCACGGCCGAAATCAAGACCGGCCGCCGGCGGATCATCAGTTACCTGCTGTCGCCCCTGGCGCGCCGGGTGCTCGAAGGGGGGCGGGAGCGGTGATGGGGGCAGCGCCTCAAGGCGGGGTTGTAACAAGTACGCTAGAATTGGATCAGTTGTTGACGCGTCGGGTGATGCTTCGATCCGTGTCGGCGTTTACAGCGGACTTCGTATTGGATGGTGGAGCGTTTGCGTGCGCAGCTGGAGCTTCAAGTAAAATGATTGTATCTATAGATAAGGAAGCGATCTTCTATGAGGATTTGGTGAATGCGATTGCGCTTCGCGAGGCTTCCTCATATTCAAGCAAGATTGCCGATATATTCGGATATTTGCTCGAGCTGTCAGGGGTGACCTACCAGTCAGCTCTGACGCTTCTGATACGCGCTCAGGCTGCATCGAAGATAACGCTAGGCGTTGGGCGCGCACGGGCGAAGCTGAGCCAGGAAGAGAATGACGCGCTCTCGGCCTATGAGGCATGCGTCGACGATGTGAAGTACATCGTGGGTCAAATTCGATCCGGATTGCTGATTATCGATCTGTCTGGCGATGATCGCGTGGCTGATTTCGCGCCGGACGAATATCCTTTCAGCCGCGATCTGATCACTCCTGTTGACCGTTGGTCTCGTGAGGATTTTCGGGCCGCGGAGGAGTGCGCCGAATTCATTCAAATGCTGAAGACCCAGTGGGGGCGGGAAGCTAGGCAGGACACCCTCGATAGTGTCGAGCTCGACCAAGAGGAGGGGGCTGGCTTCGAAGCGCGCTGGGGGCGTAAGCCAGAAAGTCTAGATGAGCTTCGCCGGGGGGTTCCGGAGGGGGCGCCCTTGTCGCCGCAGGCGAACATGGCTCTGCGCGAATTTCTCAAGCAACGGTGGGTGCGCGCTAGCTAGCGTTGCATACTATGTTCAATAATTAGGCGCCTTATGGGCATTCGTTTTTCAGGGGGTTGTTATGGTTGATCAGGATTGGCGTCGAAAAATATCGCCCAATGCGCGACCCGTTATTGTTGATGCCAATATTCTTATTAATCTGTTTAAAACTGGATCGCTAAATACGCTTCTCAATTGGCGTAGATCGGTAATTATACCGGATCGTGTCTGGGATGAAGTTGTTGGCGATGGCGTAACTGACAATTATCAAAAATCATTCCTGCGTGATTGGTTTAAGACGTACTCTGGGCAGAGCAGAATAATAATAGCATCGACCCCTCCTGAGATTACTAATCATCTTGAAGTGGGGCAGAAGGGCGATTATTCAATATATTGGACCGCAAACTACTTGGGTTCGGGGAGTGGTGTCGTTGTTCTTTCTGACGATATCCATGTCATTGACCCTGGTTGGTGGAATGCCAGGGGCTACCAAGTCTCTGGCCTTCCGCCCGTTGGTTTGACGGGTTTCTTCACGCATCTCATGATGCAGGGGCAGATGAATGGTGCTGATGGATTTCAGATAATATCGGAGGTGTTGAACTTGCCGGGGGCAAGTTTGAGAATATCTCCGGCTTGGAATGATGCATATTTAAGTTACAAGAATAGTGGAATAAGCGCCTATCAGTCATTTAGTGGCGCTGGGCAGATAAGTCCAAAAGGATTTCAGATAGAAAATGGAAATGGGCGCATTTGGGTTAATTATAGCCTGGATGGTTCGGTTGTAATTCAGAATTTTAGCCTGTCCGGAAAAAGGATGGGGTCATTTTCACTTGGTCCAAGTGAAATGTACGCATTTTTCTTCAATAATTCATCCTCCATGCAGGAGAGGATTATACAAAAAGGTGTGCCGAACGGGCGGTTGGCGGGTATTGTCAGCTTGTCTCCGGATCGTGATTTGACGGATAGTGTCGGTGGTAAGTTGGTTTTTGGGCCAGCGTTTCCAGCGGTTAAAGCTAGCCGATTTACTGAGCTATATTGGGGGGGATTTTTCGGGGAAAGACTTTCCAATTTCTACAATTGGTATGCCGTAACTGGTAGGAGGGGAAATTTTGGAACCATTGACTCGGGTGGTCCCGATTTTATTCCCGCTGGAATTGATATTACGCTTAAGATGATTGGTGGTGAGGTTGTTTATACCGCCACCACTCCTGAAGGAATTGTATTTTCCGGGACCGACGAGAGAGGATTTACGGTCAATTTTGGGGGTAATATTTTCAGATTTAGCGCTGAAACGACAGCTAATGTTACGCTAGAGGGTGGAAACGTAAGGTTTTATACTTATCCTGAAGATATCGCCGGAAACGCCGCCTCTGTCGTTCTGAGGGTTGATGGGACTTGGGAGTATGAGGTCAATGGCGTAGTTGTCGCGCGTGGCTCTGTCGATGAGATGGGGCAACTGATGAGTGTTGGTCAGCTCAATCGTATCAGTTCTACGAATGATGAAAACAGCCGTAGTTGGGAGGTTGATGCCTTTGGCAAGCTTAGCGCCAGTCGGTCGTTGGCGGACCCGCTGGGGGCTTCGTTGCGCAGTGATGTGCAGCAGCTAGCCTTCGGTTCCGATGTTAGAGGTTTCGACGAGGTTTTTGGTGAGGGCCAGCTTCGTAATGGCGTTTGGCGTTCCGTCGGTGACGCTACCGTCCAGGTGATGCAAGTTATCACGGAGGCCGGTGTTCAGGAGTGGGCTCGTTTCGACACGTCGCCCGGTATCGCTGGATATGAAAAATATGTGCGACTGACCGGTGAGGGCTCGGTTCGTATAAAGCAGGTCTTTGCGGGCAAGCCCTCCAGTGAGGGTGGTGCCGGCTTGGTCGAGTTCGGGCGCTTGGGCGTAGTCCAGTCAGACTCGGTGTTTGTTGGCTCTGGGCGTTTTGCTCTCGACGTCGGCGAAATCTCGGCTGTTTTCGGCTCGACCATAGCTTCGCTCGTGATCGACGGTGATCGGAATGCTGCTATAGGTGGCGCGATTTTCAGCGCTATAACTGAGAATGTCGGGGAGGCTATCGCGGCGGCGGCTGATAAAGCTGTGGGTCTTTCTGGTGCATTCAGGGAGACTTTCAGAGACTTCTTTAATGATGTTGGTGTTAATATTGCGGGTGCTGTTTCATCAATTCTTACTGCGGAAATTATCAGCGAGCTTGGATTGGATGGGACTTTAGTTGGGGATCTTGGTAGTGCGGCGTTGTCGTCTGCTATTTCTCAAATTATTCTGAATATTGCTTCTCAAGCTGCTCCCCTGGCCAATGTAAATATTTCTCCAGCAACTATCGCGGCGACATACGTCGCCGGTAAGCTAGCCTCGGCTGTTTGGAAGCCAGCAAGCGTCTACGGTCAGATTGGTTCGGCCCTCGGCTCAAGCATCGGGACCATCGTCGGCGCGGGGTTGTTCACTGCCGAGACGATGATGTTCGGCATGAAGCTTGGCGGGTTCGCTGGTCCGTTGGGAATGGCGGTTGGCGCCTTCGTAGGTTATCTCGCCGGTGGCCTGATAGGCTCCCTAGCGGGAGCTTCGAAGTCGTATGCCACGATTAGCTGGGATACTCAGGCGGATGAATTCATAGTTGGTGATGTCCGCTCGAAACGTGGCGGGTCCAAGGACGCAGCGCGCGCGCTTGCGACCACGATCGAAGCGACACTCGACGGCGTTCTTCAAGCTACAGGCGCCAAATTCATAGCAGAGTTCGCGGCCCAAGAAGTCGGAATGCGAAACCAGCACTACGTCTACTGGAACGCGCCGTCCGGCGTTCTTGGAAAGTCCAAGGATTTCGGACAGATCGCTGGTGCCGCTGTGCGACAGGGTTTGCAGAACCTGCTGCCCGGCTTGGCGGCCGGCGACGTCATCGTGAAGCGTGCGCTGGCAGCGCACTTGGAAAGCACGAGTGCTGCGGATTTCACAATCGAAGGGCTTTACGGGGACCTCTCCTTTGCGAGTGATTACGCGACCTATCTCTCTGATCCAGAATTGGTGAATGCTCTTATTGCGCTGAATCCGGATGGGGCGGACGCCGCGGGCTGGAAGATTTCGTTGGCTCGTGCTTACGAACTTGGTCTGCACAAGCGAAGCGCCACAGATTGGATTGGTGGGTGGAGTGTCTTCCTTGATGAGATGCGGGAAGGCAAAGTTGATGGCGCGACGTTTGTGGCAACCCAAGTCGACTTCAGTCTCGGGGCCAGTGGTGAGCGCAGTTTCGCGTTCATGGATGCTGATGCTACGATCCTAGGTGTCGCTGGCGATACGATTAGTCTCAGCGATAAGGACTTCATTGTCGGCACAGCTGGCAACGATACAATAACGGTCGCGCCGATTGTTTCGACGCTCGGCCTAGAATGGCGACTTTCGTCGGCGAGCGGTCTGAAGGCGAACGAACTAGAGAATATCACATCGTTCGACATTGATGTCGCCGCGGTCATCGACGCCGGCGCGGGCGACGACTACGTCCAGGCTGGTGATCTCGGCAACGACGTCCTTGGCGGCGAGGGGAACGACATCCTCGTCGGCGGGAAGCTGGACGACTGGCTGTTCGGCGAGGACGGCGACGACGTGCTGTTCGCGGGCGACGTGGTGTCGGCCGGGGTGGTGTCGCAGGCGACGCTGCTGGCCGGCGGGGCGTTCGACCAGGAGGCCGCGGTCGCGGTCAACGGCGGCAACGGCGACCTGCTGGACGGCGGGGCGGGCAACGACCGTCTCTACGGCGGCAAGGGCTCGGACTGGCTGAAGGGCGGCGAGGGCGTCGACCTGCTGGTCGGCGGTGCCGGCGGCGACATCCTCGAGGGCGGGGCCGGCGACGACCAGGGCGCCGAAGGCGCGGCCGCCATCCTCGGCGGCGCGGGCTCGGACCAGTACGTGTTCGGCTTCGGCGACGGCCGGGACGTGATCTTCGACGAGTCCGATCCGGCCGGCGTGGCCGGGGCGACGGCGGACTCGATCTACAGCCGCATCAGCCAGATGAACGCCGGCCTCCTGGCCCGCAACTGGGCCGGCGGCGGCGACTACGAGGTCGACGGCTCGGTCAAGGGCGGCGAGGACGCGATCGTCTTCGGCCTGGGCGTGGGCATGGACAACCTGATCATGCGCCGCTCCAGCGAGGACGGCGTGACGGGCATGGACCTGATCATCGAGCTGGTGGTCAAGAACGACGCCGGCCAGATCGTCCCGACCGGCGACGTGCTGACCATCAAGGATTGGTTCGAAAGCACCCGCAAGGTGGAGTGGCTGCGCTTCGCCAACGGCGACGAGGTGCGCATCGCCGACATCACCTCCTACATCGTCGGGGTGGCCGGCAATTCGGTGATCATCGGCACGGCCGGCGCCGACTGGATCGTCGGCACCGACGGGGCCGACAAGATGTTCGGCCTGGCTGGCGACGACTTCGGTTTCGGCGGTCTGGGCAACGACCTGGTGTCCGGCGACGCCGACAACGACCTGGTGGCCGGCGGCGGCGGCGACGACGTCGTCATCGGCGGGGCGGGCAACGACACGGTGCTGGGTGACGGCGGCGCCGACCGCCTCTACGGCGGTTCCGGCTCCGACATCCTGGCCGGCGGCAAGGGCGACGACATCGTCATCACCGGGGCCGGCGACGACGTCATCCGCTATGCCCGCGGCGACGGCCGCGACACGGTGTCGGACGAGCTGGTCAACAACTGGGAGGTCGTCTGGCAGAACGGCGCCTACGTCAACGGCTACATCCTCAACGCCGACGGCACTGTGACCAAGAACGGCGACGTCTATTTCGACAGCACCCAGTGGGTGGACGGCTACAACTACGACTACGACGACACGACCAAGACCCTGCGCCGCCATCTGGGCGCCCTGAACGGCGTCGAGGCCGCCAACAGCGGCGTCGACACCCTGGAGTTCGCCATCGGCGTCGACGTCCAGGACCTGCTGCTGCAGCAGGTGGGCTCGGACCTGCGGATCGTCGTCTCGTCGGTCGATTCCAGCGTCGGCTTCACCGGCGCGGCCGACAGCGTGACGATCAAGGGCTGGTGGTCGGCCACGGGCGTCGAGCAGCGCCCGATCGAGAAGTTCAGCTTCGCCGCCACCGGCGTCAGCAACATGATCTCCTACACCGTGGTGGGCGGCGGCACCGATCTTGCCGACACCCTGACAGGCACGGCGGCCGGCGACTGGATCACGGGCGGCGGCGGCGACGACGTCATCGACGGCGGGGCGGGCAACGACCTGATCACCGGCGGCGACGGCTTCGACGTGATCAAGGGCGGCCTCGGCGGCGACTTCCTCTACGGCGGGGCCGGCGACGACGTCCTCGAAGGCGGCGACGGCGCGGACTACCTGTTCGGCGGGGCGGGGGTCGACGTGGCCTCCTACGCCTCGGCGGTCAACGCGGTGCGGGCCTATCTCGACGCCAGCTGGGCCAACAGCAGCGCGGCCAAGGGCGACGTCTACACCGACATCGAGGGCCTGGAAGGCACGGTCAACGCCGACCGCCTGGCCGGCTCGGCGGGCGATGATCGCCTGATCGCCGGCAAGGGCTCGGACCGGATGTGGGGCGGCGCCGGCGACGACACCTACGAGTTCAATCTCGGCGACGGCGCCGAGGTGGTCTACGAGGGCGTGCTGGTCGTCGAGGAGGTGGTCAACACGGCCGGGGTGCTGGACAGCGCCTTCGTCGCCGAGTGGACCCTGCTGCAGTACGGTCCGGCCACGGGCGTCACCGGCGACTTCTACCAGTATCAGCTGGTGGTGCGCCGGGTGTCCGACAATGCCGTGGTCTATGAGAGCCGCGCCGGGGTCGACTTCCTCTACACCACGCCGCAGGCGGCCGCGCCGGCCGGCACGGCCTGGCCCTACAGCAACCAGCAATGGAAGGGCACGGCCTCGCGGTCGGGCAACGGGGCGCAGGTCGTCAACGAGCGGATCGACGCCGGCGACGGCGGCTCCGACACCCTGGCCATGGGCGCGGGGATCAGCTTCTCGAACCTGACCATCACGCGCGGCAGCGCGGGCCTGAAGGTCGCGGTCGACAGCAACAACTACGTCACCATCAACACCTACGCCGCCGCCGGCGGCGCGGTGGAGACCCTGCTGCTGGCCGACGGCCAGTCGGCGGACCTGACCAAGGTCCGGTTGGTCGGGGAGACGGCGACGGCCGACGACGACTTCGTCATCGGCCAGGGCACGGCCGACGTGCTGCACGGCCTGGCCGGCAACGACGTGGTCGCGGGCGGCGCCAACAACGACAAGCTCTATGGCGACGAGGGCGACGACGTCCTCGAAGGCGGGCTGGGGGCCGACACGCTCGACGGCGGCGCCGACAGCCAGACCGACGGCCAGGCGGCCACGGCCGGCTCGGGCTGGGGCGACACCATCCGTTACGTCCTCAGCGACGCGGCGGTGGCGATCGACCTGGCGACCGGCGCGGCCTCGGGCGGTCATGCCCAGGGCGACATCATCGTCATGGCCAATGGCGTCAGCACGATCGAGCACGTGGTCGGCTCGGACGGCTTCGGCGACACCCTGCAGGGCGATGCGCGCGGCAACCGGCTGTTCGGTCTCGGCGGCAACGACACGCTGGACGGTCGCGACGGCGACGACGTCCTGGTCGGCGGCGAGGGCAACGACGTCCTTCTGGGCGGGGCCGGCGATGACGCCCTGTCGGGCGAAGCTGGCATCGATCTCCTCGAAGGCGGGGCGGGCAACGACATCCTGGCCGGCGGCGCGGGCGACGACACCCTGAAGGGCGGCGACGGCGACGATCAGCTGACCGGCGACGACGGCGTCGACGAGCTCTGGGGCGGGGCGGGCAAGGACCGCCTGTCCGGCGGGGCCGGCGACGACGAGATGTACGGCGAGGACGGCGACGACGAACTGGTCGGCGGCGACGGCGACGACTCGATCACCGGCGGCGCTGGCAACGACACGCTGGTCGGCGGCGCGGGCGATGACATTCTTGACGGCGGAACGGGCAAGAACACGTTCGTGTTCGACGCCAATTCCGGCTCGGATACGATCCTCCACGTCGGAAACGAAGCGAACAAGGTCTATTTCGAAGGTGTCACCGCCGACCGGATCTGGCTCACGAAATCCGGCAACGACCTGATCATCGGGGTTATCGGCGGCACCACGACGGTCACGATCCTCAACGGCATGGGCGCCTTCCCGGCGCGATCCTTGGTGAACGAGATCCAGTTGGCCGACCGGTCGCTGTTTATCTACTCGTTCGACGGCGCCTACACGGCCACTCCCTTGATCCAGGCGATGACGGCGATTTCGGCGACCCCGCCGACGAGCATGCCGGAATCCATTTCGTCGATGCTGAGCGCCTACTGGTACGTGGGCGGCAAGGCGGCGCCGATCGTGAGCGACCAGACGCTCGCGGCGACCGAAGACACATGGCTTTGGGGATCGACCCAAGCCAAGGATCCCGACAACAACATCACCGGCTATGCCTTGGTGGAGGAAGCCGGCAAGGGCGTGGTCTCCGTCAACGGCACGACCGGAACGTGGAGCTACCAACCCACCGCCAACGCCAACGGCGTCGACAGCTTCGTGATCGAGGTCACTGACGCCGATGGCCTCAAGACGCGTCAGAACATCACCGTCAACATCGCTTCGGTGAATGACGCCCCTTCCTGGATGAACCTGACCGAGCCGGGCGTGGCCGAGGGACCGCTCGCCAACCGCACCTTCGCGCAGGTCCTGTCCAACGACATCGACGATCCCGTCGAGAGCCTGGTCTTCAGTCTGCTCGACGACGCCGGCGGCCGCTTCGAGATCTCGCCTTCCGGCGCGCTCAGCGTCCGCGAGGGCGTGGTGCTGGATCGCGAGACCCAGTCCCAGCATCAGATCAAGGTGCGGGTCTCCGACCCGCACGGCGGATCCATGGAGGTCTACTGGACCATCTACGTCTACGACGTGAACGAGGCGCCCTCGGTCACCACGGCCTGGGCGGGCATTGACGAGAACAAGGCGGCGGGAACCACGGCCGCGCTGCTGACCGTCACGGATCCTGACGCCATCGACACGGTCACCCTGACGCTGCTGGACAGCGCCGGTGGTCGTTTCACGATCGTGGGCAACGAGCTGCGCACAACCAAGGCCTTCAACTACGAGGCCGGCGAGACGGGCTACGACGTCACGGTCAAGGCCACCGACCGCCAGGGGCTTTCCCAGACGCTGACGCTGCGCATCGACGTGCGCGATGTGGCTGAAGCGCCGACGGGCCTGGCTCCCATCGCCGCGCTGCGTGTGGCCGAAAACGCCCTGGGCGCGACGGTCGGCCAGTTCACCGCTGCCGATCAGGACGGGGGCGTCCTGACCTACACGCTCGACGAGGCCACGCCGTACTTCGAAATGACGTCGAACGGGGTGTTGAAGACCTCGACCTCGGCCGTTCTCGACTTCGAGGCGGGGTCAATGCGCCAGATCAAGGTGCGCGTCACCGACGCCACCGGTCTTTCGATGGTCCAGAGCTTCATCGTCACGGTCGACAACGTCAACGAAGCGCCGAACCGGCCCGTCGTGGCGTCCGGTCCCGGCCTGCTTGCGGGCGAGGGGACGTTGGCGGGCGGCGCGACGATCGCCACCTTCACGCTCACCGATCCGGATGGAACGGCGACGACCATGGCGATCGTCGGAGGCGGAGATGCGGCCAACTTCTTCGAGGTCAGCGGCCCCACGATCCGGCTCAAGGCCGGGATGGTCCTGAATTTCGAAGCCCTGGTCGCCGCTGGCTGGACCTTGACCGACATCGATCAGGACGGCCTGCGAGAGGCGACGCTCAACGTCACGGTCGAGGCCCGTGACGGCGTGTTCAGCTCCCCCACCACGACGGTCTCCGTGCGTGTGGAGGACGTAAACGAGCGACCGACCGATCTCAGTCTGGCGCTTTCGCTCCTGGGCATCGTCGAGGGCGATAACATCGGCGCCGAGACGCCTGAGGCGGTCAAGGTCGGCGTTCTGAGCGGCGTCGATCCGGACCTTGCGTCCAGCGGCACTCTGGCCAACCTGTCGTTCAGCACCTCCGACGCCCGTTTCGAAATCCGCAACGGCAACGAGCTCTGGATGAAGGCCTCGGCGAGAGCCTCGCTCGACTTCGAAACCGCCACCACGACGACCGTGGCGGTGACGGTCACCGACAAGGCGGGCGCCACCGACGGCCTTAGCCTGAGCAAGACCTTCACCGTCAATGTTCTCGATCGCGACGACGTGGTGATCGGAACGGGGGATATGGACTTCCTCACCGGGCATAACGGTGGTCGTGACATCCTCTACGGCTACGGCGAGGGGGATTTCCTCGACGGGCAGGGAGGAAACGACGATCTCTACGGCGGGGACGGGAACGACACCCTGTATGGCGGACTGGGCAACGATCTGCTCGACGGCGGTGAAGGCGACGACATCATGTTCGATGTCGGCGGCGACAACCGCCTGTTCGGCGGTCGTGGCAACGACGCCCTCAACGGGGCGGACGGCAACGACATTCTGGACGGCGGCGAAGGCGACGACATCATCGTCGCGGGAGCCGGAGCCGACACGCTGATCGGCGGTGATGGCGCCGACACCCTGGATGACGGTGCTGGAGCCGACACGGTCAACGGCGGCGCCGGCGCCGACAAGCTGCAGATCTGGTTCAAGGACGCGTCCGTCGATTACTATGACGGGGGCGCGGGGACCGATACGGCGTTCTTCACGAACGAATCCACGGGTGTTGTCGTGGATCTCGAGGTTCGCTCGTCGACCGACGCCACCTGGGCCGTCGGTCACGGCGGCGACTACTTCCGGGGCATCGAGAACTTCTCCGGATCCAGCTACAACGACGAGTTCGGCGGCGACGCCAACGACAACGTGCTTCAGGGCAACCAGGGCAACGACACCCTCCGCGGTCGCGCCGGCAACGACGTGCTCGAAGGGGGCGCCGGCAACGACACGCTGTACGGCGGCACCGGCGACGATCGCCTCTATGGCGGCGACGGCGACGACTACCTGTCGGCAGAAGCGGGCAACGACGTCCTCGACGGCGGCGCGGGCAACGACATCCTGATCGGCGGCGACGACAGCGACACCTACCTGCTGGACATCAACTCCGGCGCCGACACGATCTACAACTACGACCCCAACGGCGACGACATCGACGTCCTTGGCTACAAGGACATCAACCGCGAGCGTCTGTGGTTCCAGCGCAGCGGCAACGACCTGGTCGTGTCGGTGATCGGAACCACGGTCGTGACGACGATCAAGGACTGGTACCTCGTGGCCACGGCCAGCGAGCGCGCCAATTACAAGATCGACTTCATCATCAGCGGCGAGCACTACGCCAAGCAGATCAACGCCGAAGGCCTGGTCGACCTGATGAGCGGCCACGCCAAGCCGACGACGCAGGCGGCCTATGACGTCCTGCGCCAGGACGCGATCTTCAACGCGCGCTGGATCGGCTACTGGGACGGCAACAGCGCGCCGACGATCAGCACGATCGCCAACCAGAGCATTGCCGAGGACGGTTCGATCGTCATCAGCATCGTCGTCACCGACGATCTGGCCCCGCCGCAGGGGGTGACGCTCACCGCAAAGGCAGTCGATCCCAACAACGCCAACACCGAAGACACGCGCATCATCGGAACCCCGACGATCAGCGCGCCCGACAACCAGGGCAACCGCACGATCACCATCGTGGCCAAGCCCAACGCCACGGGCCTGGCGGCGGTGAAGCTGATCGCCGAGGATCCGGGCGGGGTAAAGAGCGAGCGGGTGTTCCAGGTGACGGTCAACGCCGTCGCCGACGCGCCCTCGATCGGCCAGGCGCGTCCGCTGGGCAACACGCTCGACGGCGGCTCATTGGCGCTCGACGTCCAGGCCACTTTGACCGACCTCGATGGTTCCGAGACGCTGGAGATCCGCATCTCCAACATCCCGGCCAGCCTGGGCCTCAATGCGGGCACCAACCTGGGTGGCGGCGTCTGGTCGCTCAGCCCCGCGCAGCTGGCGGGCCTGGCCCTGGTCGGTCCGGCCAACTGGGCGGCCGATCTGGTCGGCGCCGCGGCGCTGACCGTGACGGCGATCTCCAAGGAGACGTCCAACGGTTCGACCACAAGCGTCACGCGTACGCTGGAAGTGCCCATCAATGCCCGGCCCACGGGCGTTTCCGTCAGCAGCGGCGCGCTCACCATCGCCGAGCACACGGCCGAAGCGCCGCTGGCGACCAACCAGTCGGTGGCGACGCTTCTCGGCGTCGACCCGGACGGCGATGCGCTGACCTATCGACTGGTCGATCGTGGCGACGGCTGGGGCGTGGGGGCCAACGGCCGCTTCGTCATCGGCACGAACGACGGCGTGCTGCGGGTGAACGACCGCACCGGCGTCAACTACGAGTCCGGTCCCACCGTGAAGATCTGGGTCGAGGTCTCCGACACTTCGGGCATGACCTACGTCAAGGACCTCACAGTCAACGTCACCAACGTCAACGAGCGTCCGACCATCCCGGTGGTCAGCCAGGTCGCGAGCATCCGCAACGAAGGCGTCTCGACCGACACGCTGATCGCGACGTTCTCGGCCACCGACCCGGACGGCACGGCGCCGGGCTATGTCGACGTCTTCGACCGGTTCGACTGGTTCTACATCTCCGGCAACCAGCTGCGCCTGAAGGCTGGCGTCAACGTCGACTTCGAAACCCTGAAAGGCCTGACCGACGGTCAGCTCGTCGTCAGCGACAGCGACGGCGACGGGCGTATGGAGGCGGCGATCGCCATCGCCGTCCGAACGACGGACGGGACGCTGCAGTCCAACGACGCCGCTTGGCTCTGGTACCGCTTCGAGGACGCCAATGACGCGCCGACCGACATCACCGTCGGCGGCAGCCTCTCGGTGGCCGAGAACGCCGGCGTCGGCACGGTGGTGGGCGTGTTCTCCCGCACCGATCCCGACACGACGGACGGCGCGACCTACAGCATCGTCAGCGGCGCCAGTCCGTTCGCGTTCAGCGGTTCGACGCTGGTCGTGAACGGCGGGCTGAACTACGAGGCGGCCGCGTCCTACAACCTGACGATCCGCGTCACCGACAGCTACGGCGCCTATTACGACGAGGTGTTCACGGTCGGCGTGACCAACGTCAACGAGGCTCCGACCGCGCCTTCGGTGCATCAGGTCGCCAGCATCAGCGGGGAGGGGGTCAGCAGCGATACGCTGGTGGCGACGCTTTCGGCTTCGGATCCGGAAGGCGCCACGCCCGGCTTCGTCGACGTCTTCGACCGGTTCGACTGGTTCTATGTCAGCGGCAATCAGTTGCGTCTGAGGGCCGGGATCAACGTCGATTTCGAGACCTTGAAGGGTCAGACCGACGGCCAACTCGTCATCAGCGACAGCGATGGCGACGGCCGCCTGGAGGCGGCGGTGGCCATCGCCGTCCGATCGACGGACGGTTCGCTGCAGTCCAACGACGCCAGCTGGCTTTGGTATCGCTTCGAGGACGTCAACGAGGCGCCGACCGACTTCTGGCCGACGGGCGGACTGACGATCGCTGAGAATGCGGGCGTCGGCGCGGTCGTGACACCCTTCGATCGCAGCGACCCGGAAGGCGACAACCTGACCTACCGCGTGGTCGGCGGCGGGCCGTTCGCCTTCAGCGGGACCAGCCTGGTCGTCAACGGTCCGCTGAACTACGAGGCGGTCACGTCCTACACCCTGACCATCGAAGCGAGCGATCCTTCGGGCGCCACGCGCCAGGAACAGGTCGTCGTCAACGTCGCCAACGTCAACGAGGCGCCGACCGACATCTGGGTCGGCAGCGGCGGGCTCAGCGTCGCCGAACGAACCGCGGAAGGCACGCTGCTGGCCTCGTTCGGCGGAACAGATCCCGAAGGCAACATCGTCAAGTACGAACTGGTCGGCGATGTCGGCGGCCGCTTCACCCTGGGCGCCAATGGCGAACTGAGGGCGGGGGCGACGCCGATCAGCTACAACGACGGTGCGAGCCGGTCGATCACGGTGCGCGCCACCGATGCCGGCGGTCTGACGGTCGACCGCCAGTTCACGATCAGCGTCACCGACATCAACGACGCGCCATTCGTCAATGAAGCGACCATGACCGTTGTCGAGAACTCAGCTCCCGGCACGCCGGTGGGCACCGTTTCTCTCGGCGATCCTGACGTTGGTCTCAACGGAAAGCTCAAGGTCACCCTGTCGGGCTACGGAGCCGAGAACTTCGCGATCAACGAAGCCGGGCAGGTGGTCGTCCATGGCGCGATCAACTACGAGGCCCACCCCTATCCCTACTATCTCACCGTCACGGTGGCCGATCAGGATGGGGCAGGGGAGTCGCGGAGCGCGATACTGACGATCAATGTCGCCAACGCCAACGAAGCGCCGGTGGTCACGACCTACAAAACCAGCCAGACCGTCGGTAATCGCACGCGGGGCTACTACTACGAGTTCGTCACCTTCCAGGGCGTGTCCTCCAGCGGTGGCGGCTCTCTGACCTTCACGCTGATGAACAACATCTCGTGGTTCGGCCAAACGCTCTCTGCGGGGACGGTCGGTACGAGCAGCGATCCTCTGAAGATCAAGCTTCTTCACCAGCGCGTCGATCCGTACGAGCCGGATGTCTGGACCTTCGAGGGGCTGATATCCCTACAGGTCGTCGATGAGCGCGGTGAGTATGGCTACTACAACTACCAGGCCGGCTGGGGTGAGGTGACCCGCGTTGCGCCGGTGGTGCTCGACCTCGACGGCGATGGGATCAACCTGCCTGGCAGGCTGAGCAGCACGGTCGTCTTCGACCAGACCGGCCAGGGCGACGACGCCGCCATGGGCTGGATCTCGTCGGGCGACGGCTTCCTGGCCCTCGACCGTAACGGCGACGGCCGGATCGGCGACGTCACCGAGATCTCGTTCGTGAACGACGCGCCCGAAGCCATCTCCGACCTGGAAGGTCTGCGCGCCTACGACAGCAACGGCAACGGCTTCCTCGACGCTGGCGACGAGCGCTTCGGCGAGTTCCTCGTCTGGCGCGATCTCGACGGCGACGCGGTCAGCGACGAGGGCGAGCTGATGACGCTCACCCAGGCGGGCGTCACGGCCATCAATCTCACTCTGGAGACGGTCAACAGCGCTGCGTCCGACGACGACAGCTACATCCACGGCACGACCAGCTTCCAGCGGGCCGACGGCACGTGGGGGACCGCCGGCGACGTGATGCTGGCCGTCGCGCCGCAGGTCGAACTGACGCTGGTCAGCACCGAGCCGCCGGCTGACGGCGAGCCGCCCGCTTCGGCGCCGGCTGAAGGCCAGGAGGCCAGCTCCGGCCTGCTGCCGCCCGTCGTCATCGATCTGGACGGCGACGGCGTGGAGCTCGTCTCGCGCTCGACCTCGACGGTTCGCTTCGACGTGCTGGGCGACGGCCAGGCGGTTCGCACCGGCTGGGTCGGCAAGGACGATGCGTTCCTGGCCCTCGACCGCAACGGCGACGGCGTCATCGGATCGGGGGCGGAGATCTCGTTCGTCCAGGATCTGGCGGGCGCGACCAGCGACCTCGAGGGGCTGGCGGCCTACGACACCGACGGCAACGGCGTGCTGGACGCCGCCGATGCGCGCTTTGGCGACTTCCTGGTCTGGCGCGACGCCAACCAGGACGGCGTCAGCCAGGCCGACGAACTGCGGCGGCTGAGCCAGGTCGGGATCGTCGGGCTCGACCTGACGGGCGCCAAGACCGGCGCCAGCCTGGCCGGCGCCCAGGACAACCTCGTCCTGGCGCATGCCAACGCCCTGCTGGAGGACGGCTCCTACTTGGCCGTGGGCGACGTCATGCTGTCCTACGACCTCAGCGCCGAGCCGGCCGCCAGGCCGCTGGGCGCGGAGGCCTCCGTCGAGTCCTACGAACCCGACGCCCTGGTGACGCCGGTTCTTCCGTCCAGCGCGCTCTTCGGCGACGCCCTGGCTTCGCCTCACGCCTGGCGTGAAGCGCTCGTCGAGGAAGCGCTGGCCGCGTGGAACGGCGGCGAGACCTCGGTTTCGACCACCAACCAGCAGGTCTCGGCCGAGCAGGTCCTCGAAACCGCCGCCGACGCTTCCGCCGCGTCGAAGGCGGCCCAGGAGGAAAAGCCGCTCGACGAGATTGACCGCTCGTCGTCTTCCCCGGCTGCCGCCCAGCAGTCGCGGGCGGCCTCGGGCGAGAACGTCGCGCAGCCGCAGGTCGACGAGCCGGCGACCGCCGGCGCGGGGGCCGATCCCGCGCTGCTGGCCGCCCTGGCGCCTGGCCGTCCGGGCAGCGCCGACTTGTCGGCGCTGCTGCAGGCGGGCGATCTGTCGGGGGCGGGCCTGTCGACCGCCGACTACGACTCGCTGATCGGGGCGCAGGCTCCCTCGGCGCTGGACGGCGGCCTGTCGCTGGCCCAGAAGAACCGTCTGAAGATGGTGCAGGCCATGGCCGGCTTCACCGTCGACGAGGGCGCATTCGGTCCGGACGCACTGCGCGCCGGCCACGCCCAATCCCTGGCGCTGCTTACGGCGCTGCCTGATGTTCGAGCGTCCTGATGACCATTTCAGCTTCCATTTCTTCCGATCAGAGCCACGGTGCGCCCCGCACCGTGGCCGAGGCCCTCGGTCAGATCGTCTGGCTGCTCAGCCAGTCGCCCCTGCACCGCGAACTGAAGATCAAGGCGCTGGAGTGGTCGTTCATGCCGGCCGTCGTCAGCGAGCAGTTCCGCATCTTCCGCTTCGGCCCCACCCCGGGGCTGAGCGACGCCGACCCGGCCGAGTTCGCCAAGCTCGGCCTCACCCGCGAGGGCCTGGAGAGCCTGCCCCTGGGCGTGGCGATCTGGGCTAACCTGTCGGCGGCCGCCGAGGCCAAGCTTGAGGCCGGCGAGCCCCTGGAGGCCGCCGACTGGACCTCCGGCGATCGGCTCTGGCTGGTCGAGATGATCTCGCCGTTCGCCACGGCCGAGAACAAGCTGACCGAGATCATGCTGCTGGACCTGATGAACGGCCCGTTCGCCAACCGCCAGGTCAACCTGCACCGCACCGACCCCCAGACCGGCGAGCGCAAGCGCGTCACCTTCGGCGGACCCGTCGCCGCAGCCTGAGCAAGTTCGTCGGCCGGCGATCGAGTCGGCCGCGACCGGTGGAGTGGTTCTCCGCTCCACCGGGCTCGTCATCCGTGAACATCGCCGACGCTTTGAGACGTGGGACGCGGCAGGCGTTCGCGCGCGCTGATGCGGCCTGTGCGCTCGTGGCGCTGGTCTAAATCATGCTTGGGAAAGAAGTGGTGGATGCGACAGGGATTGAACCTGTGACCCCCTCGGTGTGAACGAGGTGCTCTCCCGCTGAGCTACGCATCCGCCGTGTGGGCTAGGCCTTCCGAAGAAGTCCCCGCCGCGAGAGGAAGGGGGCTATAGACCGCTCTTTTCTGCGCCGCAAGAGGCCAAAAGCGAGATTGCGGCCTCAGGCACCTCGGAAAAGCGATCTATCAACAGATCTCCGCCCAACGTCTCCACCGGAGCCTCGGTGTAGCCGAACGAGACCAGCAGGGCGGGCACCTTGGCGGCCTTGGCGCTGAGCACGTCGTTGATGCTGTCGCCCACCATGACGGCGCGAGCCGGGTCGCCGTCGACCGCGGCGATGGCCGCCAGCACGTGGCGCGGATCCGGCTTGGGGGCGGGGGCGTCGTCGGCGCCGACCACGGCGTCGAAGAATCGGGTGAGGTCGACGGCGTCCAGCAGGGCCACCGACAGGTGGGTCAGCTTGTTGGTGCAGACGACGAGGCGCGCGCCGGCGGCCTTCAGGGCTTCCAGCGTCTCGACCACGCCCTCGAACGGCGCGCTCTCGTGGGCGATGCGGCCCAGATAGATGGCGATGAAGCGCTCGACCAGCTTGGGCGCGCGCTCGGCGTCCAGCGGCGCCCCGGCGGCGGCGAAGCCGCGCTCCAGCAGGGCCTTGGCGCCGCGCCCGACCATCTTGCGAACGTCGTCGAAGGGCAGGGCGGGCAGGCCCTCCTCGACGAGGATGGTGTTCAGCGCGCCCACGAGGTCCGGCGCGGTGTCGACCAGGGTGCCGTCGAGGTCGAAGGCGATCGTCGTGTCTTTGAGGGCGTGCGGAAGAGACATGCTCTGGCCTTTCGGCTAAAGGCGCGGCTAATGCAACTTTGGTTCGCTTCGGAGTCGCGCCGAGCATGACGCAGATCGCCCCCAATCATCACACGGGTCGCCCCCGCGCCGCCGTGATTCTGGCCGCCGGCCAGGGCACGCGCATGAAGTCGCCGACGCCCAAGGTGCTGCACAGGGTTGGCGGCCGCGCCATGCTCGACCACGCCATCGATGCGGCCCAAGCGCTGGGCTGCTCGCGCATCGTCGTGGTGGTCGGTGCCCACAGCCCGCAGGTCGGCGAGCACGCGCGCAAGCGCCTGGGCCCCGATGCGACCGTCGTGCAGGACCCGCCGCTGGGCACCGGTCACGCCGTGCTGGCCGCCAAGGACGCCCTGGCCGATTTCGACGGCGACGTGGTCGTCACCTATGCCGACTGCCCGCTGCTGAGCGCTCCGGTGATCGCCCCGCTGTTTGATCTGCGCGCCGCCGGCGCCGACGTCGCCGTGCTGGGCTTCGAGGCCGCCGATCCGGGCTCCTATGGCCGCCTGGTGCTGGCGCCCGGCCATGTGCTGCTGCGCATCGTCGAGGCCAAGGACGCCGAGCCGGCCGTCCTGGCGCTCAAGCACTGCAATTCCGGGGTCCTGGCCGCCGACCGGGCCCAGCTGTTCGACCTGCTGGCCGCCGTCGGCAACGACAACGCCAAGGGCGAGTACTACCTGACCGACATCGTCGGCATCGCCCATGACCGCAAGCTGGCCACCCGCGCCACCTTCGCGCCGGAGGCCGCGGTGCAGGGCGTCAACTCCCAGGCCGAACTGGCCGCGGCCGTGGCCGTCTGGCAGGCCGGCCGCCGCGCCGCCCTGATGACCGAGGGCGTGACCATGCCCGCGCCCGAGACCGTGCACCTGTCGTGGGACACGACGATCGCCGCGGGCGTGACCGTCGAGCCGTTCGTGGTGTTCGGCGCGGGCGTCAGCGTCGCCTCGGGCGCGGTAATCAAGGCCTTCAGCCACCTGGAAGGCGCCAGCGTCGGGGAGGGCGCCCTGATCGGCCCCTACGCTCGCCTGCGTCCGGGGGCCGAGATCGGTCCTGAAGCCCACATCGGCAACTTCGTCGAGGTCAAGAAGGTCAAGGTCGGCGCGGGCGCCAAGGCCAACCACCTGACCTATCTGGGCGACGGCACGGTCGGACCGAAGGCCAACATCGGCGCCGGCACGATCTTCTGCAACTACGACGGCTTCGAGAAGTTCGAGACCCATGTCGGCGCGGGCGCCTTCATCGGCTCGAACTCGGCCCTGGTCGCGCCCGTGCGGATCGGCGACGGGGCGATGACCGGCTCGGGCTCTGTGATCACCGCCGACGTGCCGGCCGGGGACCTGGCGCTGAGCCGCGCCCCGCAAGCCAACAAGACCGGGTGGGCGGCCAAGTTCCGCGCCCTCAAGCAGGCCCAGAAGCAGGCAAAGAAGGACAAGAAGGCATGAGCGCCGACGCGCAGAAGAAGGCTTCGGGCGAAGCCGACGCCCTGCTGGTGGAGCCGGGCATGGTCGTGGGCCTGGGCACCGGCTCGACCGCCGCCTGGTTCGTCAAGGCGCTGGCGGCCCGCAAGCTCGACGTCCGCGGCGTGCCGACCTCGGAAGCCACCGCGAGCCTCGCCCGCGAGCTCGGCATCCCGCTGGCGACGCTGGATGACGTCATGTCGATCGATCTGACCGTCGACGGCGCCGATGAGATCGGCCCGGGCCTTTCCCTGATCAAGGGCGGCGGTGCGGCCCTGCTGCGCGAGAAGCTGGTCTGGGAGGCCTCCAAGCGCTGCGTCGTCATCGCCGACGCCGCCAAGCACGTGGAGGTGCTGGGCAAGTTCCCGCTGCCGATCGAGGTGGTGCGCTTCGGCCACCCCCATACCGGACGCCGCCTGGCCGACATCGCCGCCGAGTTCGACCTGCCGCCGCCGCGGCTGCGCATGGCCGACCGGGGCATCGTCGTCACCGACGGCGGCAACGTGATCTACGACATGGCCTCGGGCGCGATCACCGACCCGGCGGCCCTGGCCGCGGCGCTGAAGGCCGTCACCGGCGTGGTCGATCACGGCCTGTTCCTCGACCTGGCCGACGAGGCCCTGGTGGGAACCGACGATGGGGTGGTCAAGCTTCTGCCTTGATCCCATATCCCGCTACTTCAAGTTCGCTTTGATCCGGAGCCGATGATGGCTGAGTACGACTTCGACCTCTTCGTCATCGGCGCCGGTTCGGGCGGCGTGCGCGCCGCGCGCCTGGCGGCCCTGTCGGGCGCCAAGGTCGCCGTGGCCGAGGAGTACCGGGTCGGCGGCACCTGCGTGGTGCGCGGCTGCGTGCCCAAGAAGTTCATGGTCTACGCCAGCGAGGTCTCCAGCCAACTGAAGACCGCCAAGGGCTACGGCTGGACGATCGGCGAGGCCTCGTTCGACTGGAAGACCTTCCTGCATGACAAGGACGTCGAGATCGCGCGCCTGTCGGGCATCTACGTCACCAACCTGCGCAAGGCCGGCGCCCACCTGCTGCACGGCAAGGCGCGGATCCTCGACGCCCACACCGTCGAGGTGCTGCCCAAGGAAGGCTCGGAAGGCGACGCTGGCCGCTACACCGCCAAGCGGATCCTGGTGGCCACCGGCGGCCGCCCGGTGCGTCCGGAGTTCGAGGGCGCCGAGCACGGGATCACCTCGGACGAGGCCTTCCACCTGCCCACCCTGCCCAAGCGCGTGCTGGTGGTCGGCGGCGGCTACATCGCCGTCGAGTTCGCCGGCATCTATGCCGGTCTCGGCGTCGAGACCACGCTCTGCTACCGCGGCTCGAACATCCTGCGCGGCTTCGACGACGACGTGCGCTCGCATCTCGCCGACGAGATGGAGAAGCGCGGCGTCAAGGTGGTGCTGGGCTGCTCGCACAAGTCGATCGAAAAGACCGAAGGCGGCCTAGTCAGCACCTTCAACAACAACCTCACCTTCGAGAGCGACGTCGTCCTGTTCGCCACCGGCCGCGACCCCTATGTCGAAGGGCTGGGGCTTGAGAACGCCGGGGTGAAGCTGAACGACAAGGGCGCGATCGCCGTCGACGCCCACTCCAAGACCAATGTCGACAGCATCTGGGCCGTCGGCGACGTCACCGACCGCATCAACCTGACGCCGGTGGCCATCCGTGAGGGCGCGGCCTTCGCCCAGACCGAATTCTACGGCAACCCGACCACCTTCGATCACGACCTGGTCGCCTCGGCGGTGTTCTCGCAGCCGCCGATCGGCGCGGTGGGCATGAGCGAGGCCGAGGCCCGCCACGCCTTCGGCAAGGTCGACATCTATCGCGCCGTCTTCCGGCCGATGAAGCTCACCTTCTACGGCGGCCAGGAGCGCTGCCTGATGAAACTGGTCGTTCGCCAGGACAACGAGCAGGTCGTCGGCGTCCATGTCGTCGGTCCCGACGCCCCCGAGATCATCCAGATGGCCGCCATCGCCGTGAAGATGGGCGTGACCAAGCCGCAGTGGGATTCGACCTGCGCGGTGCACCCGACCCTGGCCGAGGAACTCGTCACCATGCGCGAGAAGTACGTTCCGGCCGAGGTGGGCGGCGTATGAGCCAGGCTCCCGCTATTCCCGAGAAGGGCACGCCCTGGCTCGGGGGCGTGATGATCTTCATCTTCGCGCTCACCCCGCTGCTCGGTTACGCCGCGCAACTGGGCTTCGCGCCGCTGATGGCGCTCGCGGGCCTGCTGGTGCTGCCGATCATGGGCAAGCCCCGCGCGCCGGCCGCGCCGGCCCTGATGCTGCTGCTTCTGGCGGTGTGGGCCGCCGTCAGCATGACCTGGAGCCCGGCCGCGCCGCCGCCCGGATCGCTCAAGGACTACGGCGACATCGAGAAGATCACCGCGGTGAAGCTGTTCCTGCAGCTGGCGCTCTATGGAGCCGCCGTGGCGGCCGCCTTGCGCCTCTCGGGCCAGGCGGCGGATCGGGCGGCCACCGTCATGGGCTTTGGCGTACTGGCCCTGGCCGTGGTCGTCGGTATCGACGCCCTGAGCGGCGCGTCGATCTTCCAGAAGCTGCGCGTGCTGACCGGCGATCCGATCCGGCCGGACCTGGCCAAGGTCAAGATCTCGATCGGCTGCTACGTGATGGCGGTGCTGTTCTGGCCGGCGGCCGCGGCGCTGGCGCGCCGGGGCAAGCAGGCGGGCGTCGTGCTGCTGCTGGCCGGCGTCATCACCACCTCGGTGCTGTCGAGCGCCGACTCCTGCCTGGTCGCCCTGGCGGCGGGCGCCGTCGTCTGGTTCCTGATCAAGGCGACCGGCAAGATCGGCGGGCGCGTGCTGACCCTGATCGTGGCCATTCCGTTCGTCGTCGCGCCGATCGCCGTGCTGTGGGCTATCCAGACCGGCTTCTGGAGCTGGCTGCACGACTTCGTGCCCCCGTCGTGGGACGCGCGTCTGAACATCTGGGCCTTCGCCGCCGACCACATCCAGGACCACCCGTTCCGCGGCTGGGGCCTGGACGCCAGCCGCACCTTCGGCGACGCCATTCCGCTGCACACCCACAACGCCCAGCTTCAGCTGTGGCTCGAACTCGGCGCAGTGGGCGCGGCCCTGGTCGGCGCCTTCTTCTGCTGGCTGGCCCATGGGGTCACTCGCGCGGCCGAGACCGATCGGGGCGCGGCGGCCATGAGCGGCGCGGCGCTGACCAGCTATCTGGTCGTCGGCGCGCTGAGCTTCGGCGTCTGGCAGGAGTGGTGGATCGCCGTCGGCGCCCTGGCCGTCATCGCCTGCATCGCCGTGCGTCGTTCGAGCGGCGGATACAGCGACGAGTGGGTCGAAATTTCCCCGGTCAGCTAGGCTACGGCCGGTTCGTCGCACGATTTTTGCTTTTACCCCTAGGGTGCGCTATGAGCGCTACCCTTTAGAACTTCGAGATCATCATGACCGCCCGGTGGACCCCCGCGACCTGGAGAGCCAAACCCGCCAAGCACGTGCCGACCGACTATCCGGATGCGGCCGCCGTCGAGCGTGTTGAACAGACCCTCCGCCAGATGCCGCCGCTGGTCTTCGCCGGCGAAGCGCGGCGCCTGAAGTCGCTGCTGGGCGATGTCGCGGAAGGCCGGGCCTTCCTGCTGCAGGGCGGCGACTGCGCCGAGAGCTTCAAGGAGTTCCACGCCGACAACATCCGCGACACGTTCCGCCTGATCCTGCAGATGGCGGTCGTGCTGACCTTCGCCGGCGGCAAGCCGGTGGTGAAGGTCGGGCGGATCGCCGGCCAGTTCGCCAAGCCGCGCTCGGAACCGATCGAGACGATCGGCGAGACGACGCTGCCGTCCTATCGCGGCGACATCATCAACGGCATGGACTTCAACCCCGAAGAGCGCGTGCCCGACCCGGACCGCCTGCTCAAGGCCTACGGCCAGTCGGCGGCGACGCTGAACCTGCTGCGCGCCTTCGCCAGCGGCGGTTATGCCGACCTCTACAACATCCACCGCTGGACCCTGGGCTTCGTCGGCGACAGCCCGCAGGGCGCGCGCTACCGCGAACTGTCGGAGAAGATCTCCGAGGCCCTGACCTTCATGTCGGCGGTCGGCGTCACGCCCGACACCCAGCCCGACCTCAAGCGCGTGGAGTTCTTCACCAGCCACGAGGCGCTGTTGCTGGGCTTCGAGGAAGCCATGACCCGCGTCGATAGCACCTCGGGCGACTGGTACGACACCAGCGCCCATCTGCTGTGGATCGGCGAGCGCACCCGCCAGCTGGACGGCGCCCACATCGAGTTCATGCGCGGCGTGAAGAACCCGATCGGCCTGAAGTGCGGCCCGACCATGGAGGGCGACGACCTCCTGCGC
>PJUJ01000168.1_pt1 | contig 47369 bp, 41 predicted proteins | sample 1512321 | NCBI WGS metagenome assembly PJUJ01 (sample SAMN08177669, study PRJNA422409) | Feces metagenome, whole genome shotgun sequencing project. | isolation source: Chicken feces enriched on filter paper: beechwood xylan treatment | host: Gallus gallus | place: USA: Madison | collected 2015-01-15 | reverse complement strand
GGACGCCGTGGCGCGGGTCGACGACCTGCCGCGGCCGGGCGAGACGGTGGCCGGCCTGTCGCTGGAGCTGTTCCTCGGCGGCAAGGGCGCCAACCAGGCCGTCGCCGCCGCCCGCATGGGCGCGCCCACCCGCCTGATGGGCGCGGTCGGCAAGGACGACAGCGGCCTCAGCCTGAAGGGCAAGCTGGCCGGCTACGGCGTGCAGGTGGCCGACGTGGCCGAACTGTCGGGCGCCCCCACCGGCCAGGCCCACGTCTGGGTGTCGAACGGCGGCGAGAACATGATCGTCGTCACCGGCGGCGCCAACATGATGATCACGCCCCAGCAGGTGGCGGCCACGGCGCTGGAAGGCCAGCGCGTGCTGCTGGCCCAGCTGGAGACCCCGGCCAACGCCATCGAGGCGCTGTTCAAGGCCGGCGCGGCCAAGGGCGGCCTGCGGGTGCTGAACGCCGCCCCGGCCCTGCCGCAGGGCGCGGCGCTGTTCCCGCTGACCGACATTCTCATCCTGAACCAGACCGAGCTGGCGACCTACGCCCGCCTCGACCACGAGCCGGCCAAGCTGGAAGAAGTCTCCAAGGCCGCCCGCAAGCTGATGAGCCGCCCCGACCAGACGATCATCGTCACCCTGGGCTCCACCGGCGTGGCCGCCGTGCGCCGCGACGAGGCCTTCCTGGTGGAAGGCCGCAAGGTCAAGGCGATCGACACCGTCGGCGCCGGCGACTGCTTCTGCGGCGCCCTGGCCGCCGGCCTGGCGGCCAATCTCGACCTGCGCGAAGCCGTCGAGCAGGCCAATGCGGCCGCCGCCCTGTCGGTGCAGAAGCCGGGCGCGGCGCCGTCCATGCCCAGCAAGCGCGAGGTCGAGGTCTTCCTGGAGGGTTGAAACCGCACGGCCGTCGGCGCCAGCGCCTTGCGGATGGTTTCCGCGCGTGCAGCCTGTTACGCCTGAGGCGGAGAACGACCTATGCAGGACAGCACCAGTCCAGTCGCAACCGAGAAGGTGGAAGCCCAGTCGCTGACGCCTATCGGTCCGGGCTTCGGCGCATGGACGCCGCCGGCGGTCATATCGCTGGCGGTTCTGGCCGGCCTGATGCTGGCCATGATCTGGGTTGTGTTCAACGAACGCCGCAAACGCCGCCTCAAGCAGCGCTGAAACGCGTCAGGCGGCGCGGATGCCGCTGAAGCCGCCTTCGGCCTGGGCGCCGACGACGGCGTCGTAGCCCAGGATCATGTCGACGTCCTTGCCGTTGGTCGCCAACGGCAGGCGCAGCCACAGGATCGAGACGTGCGGCGCGCCGCGCCAGGCCAGGCTGTGCACGCCCACGCCCGGACGGCGCTCGTCGACGACCTTGTCCAGCTCCTTGCGCCAATAGTCGGCGGCGGCGGTGTTGTAGACCTCGCCCAGGGCCTTGCCGGTGATCTCGCGGCCATAGACGCCGTAGAGGCCGGTGCCGGCCAGGCGCAGGCGATAGTCGCGCGGCTCGCGCACGACGTCGATCAGGCTGACCGTCGGCAGCAGGCGCTTGATGCCCGAAGGGTGAAGGTCACCACGCGCAGGCAGGTTCGCCCCGCGGCGCAGGGACGCCCAGTATGCGAACATTTCCTGATGAGCGCGGGCCGCGGTCGCGGATGCGCTCAGTTGCGCGGACATCTTCAGAGTCCTTAACAAGCCTTTGGAATCACGGTGATTCACCGCTCATTCACTATGTCTTAAGCACCGAATCGGCGGAAGCGAAAAATGGCCACCGCCAACAAAGATTCCGCTTGAGAGTCAATCTGGAAGCACAACGCCCGGGCGCTGGAAGAGCGCCCGGGCGTCGTTTTTCTCGCTTAGCTTAACCACAAGCGATTGATTGAATTAAGGTAAATGAACGCTCAGACTCAGCCCTTGCGCCCCTTTCCCGCGCCCCGGCCGGTCTGGCCAAGGCCCATCTGGCGGGCAAGATCCGAGCGCGCCTTGGCGTAGTTCGGCGCAACCATGGGGTAGTCCGAAGGCAGACCCCACTTCTCACGGTAGTCTTCGGGACTCATGTCGTACTGGGTGCGCAGGTGACGCTTCAGCGATTTGAAGCGCCGGCCGTCCTCCAGGCAGATGATGTAGTCGGGCGTCACCGAGCGGCGGACCGGCACGGCCGGCTCCTTGGGCTCGGGCGCGGCGGCCTCGGGCGAGCCGATGGCCTTGAGGGCGTCGTGCACGCTGCGGATCAGCGTCGGCATCTCGGAGGCCGGCACGGCGTTGCCGCCCACGAAGGCCGCGACGATGCCAGCGGTAAGTTCGACGAGTGGGATCTCTTCTTCCATGACGCCTCTCCCGTTCCCTTTATCTTTCTTCACGCGCATCCGGTCTCGGCGCGCGAAGTTGCATCATGGATAAACGCGTCAGTAAAACCGGGCAATAGATGCCGCTGCGGAATATTGACTGTCGGACGACGCAGTCACTCGCAATGTCAACTTAAGGTCGCGAGGTAAAAATTCAGATTTTCTGGATTTTGATTGAACGCGTTCGGCGAACTTGACCGCACGGATTCCTGTCGCGAGCGGCGCTAGCGGCCGAAATCCCGCGACAGCGCCAGCATCGCCGCGCGCTGGGGCACCGAGTACTCGTCGATGGCGTCGGTGTCGCCGTCGCGGATGGCCTTCAACAGGGCCGGCGTCAGGGCCGAGGACAGCGACCAGTTCCAGTAGCGCAGCACGGTCTGGGCGCGATCGACGGCGATGGCGTCGAACACCGCCAGGACCCGCTCCAGCCCCGGCGCCGGAACGCCCTCGGCATCGGTCTCGGGACGACGCAGGCCGCGCCACAACGCCCGCACGGCCGCGCGGGGCAGCCCGGTGGCCTTGCACAGGATGGCGATCGGCTCGCCACCCTGGTCGGTGAAGATCTTGGCCCCGGTCATCGGCTTGAGGCCGGCGAGATAGGAGATCTCCTCGGCGGTCTCGCGGGTCAGGCCGGTTTGAGCGGCGGCGACGGCGTCCTCGAGGCTGTCGAAGGGGCTCTTGGCGATGGCGGCGCGGTTGCGCTGGCGGCGCTCGATGAACTGCAGCGCCTTGCGCGACAGCGGATCCTGCCAGCCCTCGCCCGAAGCCACGGCGAAGACGTCGCCGACGGCCTCCTGCAGGATCTCGCGCGAGACGGCGAAGCGCTGGAGGATCGTGCGGCGGGCCTCGGCGTCGGCCCACCAGAACATCACGTAGGCGTGGCTGGGACGCAGTTCGGCTCGCTTGAGCAGCAGCGGGATCAGGCCGGGATTGTCGCGCGTCATCGCCACGACGTTCTCGACGCCCTGGTGGCTGAAACGGGCCAGCTCGTTGCGCAGCAGCGCCTCGACGACCGGCGTCTCGCCCATGTCGACCAGCGCGTCGGCCACCACCTCGCCGACGCCGCGGCGGATGGCGATCAGCCGGCGGTGCTCCTGGCTGGCGTGGTAGAGGCAGTCGATCAGGTCGGCGTCCGACAGGTTGGGCGAGTTCTCCAGCAGGGCCCGCGCCACCACGACCTCGTCACGCAGCAGCAGGCGCACCAGCGAGCCGGGCATGTCGGACAGGTTGGCCAGGCGACGGGAGACCTTCTCGCGTTCCTCGACCACCGCCTCGCGCAGCATCTCGACCAGCAGGTCGGCGCACATCGCTCGCTCGAAGGCGTTGATGCGGCTGGCCGGCAGGCAGACCACGTCGGCGAGGCGCTTGAGAAGCGCGGCGCGCGACTTGGGCGGAACGGCGATCGGCTTGGCGAAGGGCGAAATCGGGTCGGTCATGATCTTCCTGGCGGCGAAGCCCCGGTCGCCGAGTTTCGAACCTAGACGGTAACGCCCTTAAGTTCGAATTAGCGCCGGGGATTCTCCCGCCAGGGGAATTTGCGGCTCAAAGCCTGGCTTCGCCAGGGGGTCAGCGAAATTGTCGCGGTTCCCACTCCGGCCAGATGTCGGGCAGGTCGGTCGAGACCCGGTTGGGATAGGCCGGCGCGCGCTTTTCCAGGAACGAGGTCACGCCCTCCTTGGCGTCGCCGGAGGCGCCGCGCGACTGGATGGCGCGGCTGTCGGCCTTGTGGGCCTCCATCGGATGGTCGGCGCCGGCCATGCGCCAGAGCAGCTGGCGGGTCAGGGCCACCGAGACGGGGGCGGCGTTGTCGGCGATCTCGCGCGCCAGGGCGCGGGCGGCGGGCAGCAGGTCTTCGGGCGCGTGCAGCGAGCGGACGAAGCCTCGCTCCTTGGCCTCGGTCGCCGGGAACACCCGGCCAGTGTAGCACCACTCCAGCGCCGTCTGCAGGCCCACCAGGCGCGGCAGGAACCAGGACGAGCAGGCCTCGGGCGTGATGCCGCGGCGGGCGAAGACGAAGCCGAACTTGGCGTCCTCGCTGGCCAGGCGGATGTCCATAGCCAGTTGCATGGTCGCGCCGACGCCGACCGCCGGGCCGTTCACGGCGGCGATCACGGGCTTGAGGCTGTCATAGATGCGCAGGGTCACCCGGCCGCCGCCGTCGCGATAGACGTCGCCGACCTTGCCCTCCTCGCGCTCCAGCGCCTGGGGCGAGGTGCGGTCGAAGGTGGCCCCGCCGCTCGAAAGGTCGGCCCCGGCGCAGAAGGCCCGCCCCGCGCCCGTGACGATCACCACCTTCACCACATCGTCGGCGTCGGTGATGTCGAAGACCTCGATCAGCTCCTTCATCATCCGAGCGGTGAAGGCGTTGAGCTTGTCGGGCCGGTTCAGGGTGATCGTCGCGATCCCGTCCTCGACGGCGTAAAGCAGGGTCTCGAAGGTCGGCTGCGACATGTGCTGGGCTCCCTGGCGATCTTTCAAACGATCGTATGATCGAGGAGCGCCTGGACACAACCCCTCCTCGCCGCCCCTCGCTCGTCATCCCGGGCAGGCCGTGCGCGCTTTCCGGGATGACGGTGGGTGGCGGCGAGAGGTCACAGCGCCCGCCTCACCCCCAGCTTGCTGATGGCGTGGACGAAGTTGTTGGCCGCGATCTCGGTGCTCCCGGTCCATTCCAGGTCGGGGAAGCGGGCCAGGATCTGGCGATAGGCCTCCTCCAGCTGGATCTGGGCGACGCGCTTGCCAAGGCAGGTGTGCGGCCCATAGCCGAAGGCCACGTGCTTGCCGGCGTTGGGGCGGGAGACGTCCAGGCGATCGGGGTTTTCGAACATCGCCGGGTCGCGGTTGGCCGCCCCGTAGTACATGACCACCTTCTCGCCTTCGGCGATCTGCTGCCCCGCCACCTCGACGTCGCGCGTGGCGGTGCGGCGCATGTAGATCACCGGACTGACCATGCGGATGAACTCGTCCACCGCGCCCGGCAGCAGGGACGGATCCTCGATCAGCCGCTGCTTCTGCTCAGGGAACTCGGTCAGCAGCCGCATGGCCCCCGACAGCGTGTTTCGCGTCGTGTCGTTGCCGGCGAAGACGATCAGCAGCCACGAGCCGTCGAGATACTCGTCGGCCAGCAGATCGCCGTCGACCTGGGCCCGCGCGATGGCGGTCATCAGGTCCTGCCTGGGATCCTCACGCCGCTTGAGCAGCATGGTGCGGCCGTAGTCGAACATCTCCTCGACGTTCTCGTTGAAGTCGGCGACGAACTGCATGAGCTCGAGCGTCGGCGTGATCGGCGCCATGGCCTGCTGCACGGCCAGGTCCTGGGCGCGCTCCAGATAGTGCATCCAGCGCAGGAACTTGCCCCTGTCCTCCGGCGGCACGCCCAGGATCTCGCACAGGGTGAACAGCGGCAGGATCGACGAGAAATGCTCGACCATGTCGATCTCGGCGCCGTCGGCCAGCAGCGGCTCCATCTCGTCGAGCAGGCGGGTGACCTCTCCCTTCACCTTGTCGGTCAGGCCGCGCAGATAGGCGGCGGTGAAGTAGGGCATGTGCTCGCGGCGCAGCTGCAGGTGATGCGGCGCGTCGAGATTGATCATGGTGTCCATGGTCGCCCGGAACAGCAGGGCGTGGCGCTTGTCGGGCGGCCCCATCGACATCAGGATCCCGCCCTTCTGCGAGGAGAAGGTCTCCGGATCGCCGTTGACGCGCATGACGTCTTCATAGCGGGTGACGGCCCAGAAGCCGGGGCCGCCGAACGGCTCACCGTGCCACATCACCGGCGCCTGCTCGCGCATGCGCGCGAAGTCGGCGAAGGGCTGGCCCCTGGTGAAGCGGAAGATGTCGGCCAGGTCGACCCCGTCGAGGGTGGGATAGGCCTTAGGCGCGCCGGGCCCCGGCCGGCCGTCGACCACCGTCTTGCTGATCAGCTCCATGCGCTCGCCTCCCGTCGAACGTCGTTGTGGCGGACACGATCACCCAGGATTGCGCGGCCGCCAACGGCGCCCCTACGGCAACTTGCGCGCGCGTCGGGCCTTGGGTCATGCTCCTGACTGAACGCCGATCACGCGGGTCACACGCGGAGGGCGCCTGGGAGAGAAACGGCCGGCCCCGCCCAGGCGGGCGGCCCAGGAGGTCGCATGCATCCGAGCGTCCACGCCCGCACCCAGCCCGACAAGCCCGCCTTCGTGATGGCCGGCTCGGGCGAGACCGTCACCTACAAGGAACTCGACGACCGTTCGAACCAGGGTGCGCAGCTGTTCCGGTCGATGGGTCTGCAGGTCGGCGACGTCGTGGCCATCCTGCTCGACAACCATCCGCGCTATCTGGAGATCGCCTGGGCGGCGCAGCGGGCGGGGCTCTACTACACCTGCATCTCGACCAAGCTGACCGCGCCGGAGGTCGAGTACATCGTGAAGGATTGCGGGGCCAAGGCGCTGATCGCCGGGCCGGCGCTGGATGGCGTCGCACAGGCGTTGGCGCCGCTCATCCCGGGCGTGGCGCTTTTGCGGGTGGACGGGGCGGCCGGTCCCTACGCCGATTTCGACGCCGCCCGAGCGGCCATGCCCGCGAGCCCGATCGCCGACGAGACCTCGGGCTCGGACATGCTCTATTCCTCGGGCACAACCGGCAGACCCAAGGGCGTCAAGCCGGCGCTGAACGGCGCCCCGATCGACGCGCCGCACGCGCTGCAGATGATGGCCCAGCACCTGTTCAAGCTGGACGGCGACAGCGTCTATCTCTCGCCCGCGCCGCTCTATCACGCCGCCCCGCTGCGCTGGTGCATGAGCGTGCACAAGCTGGGCGGCACGGTCGTGGTGATGGAGAAGTTCGATCCCGAGACCGCGCTGGTCCTGATCGAAGAGCACAAGGCCACCTGCGGCCAGTTCGTGCCGACCCACTTCGTGCGGATGCTGAAACTGCCGGAGGCGACGCGGGCCCGGTACGACGTCTCGACCATGCGCTCGGCGATCCACGCGGCCGCCCCCTGCCCCGTGCCGGTGAAGGAGCAGATGATCGCCTGGTGGGGGCCGGTGATCTACGAGTACTACGCCGGCACCGAAGGCAACGGCTTCTGCTGGATCGACAGCAGGAGCTGGCTGGAGCGGCGTGGCTCGGTGGGTCAGGCGGCCCTGGGCGAGCTGCGCATCTGCGACGAGGCCGGCGATCCCCTGCCCGCCCGCACCGAGGGCGTGGTCTATTTCGCCAACGGCCCGGCGGTGACCTATCACAACGCCCCGGAGAAGACGGCCGAAAGCTACAACAAGCACGGCTGGACGACGCTGGGCGACGTGGGCTGGGCCGACGAGGACGGCTATCTCTACCTGACCGACCGCAAGAGCTTCATGATCATCTCGGGCGGGGTGAACATCTATCCGCAGGAGATCGAGAACCTGCTGATCACCCATCCCAGGGTGGCCGACGCCGCCGTGGTCGGCGCGCCAGACGAGGAGATGGGCGAAAAGGTGGTGGCGGTGATCCAGCCGCTGGACTGGTCCGACGCCGGCGAGGCCCTGGCCGCCGAACTGCTGGCCTTCGCCCGCGACAACCTCAGTCACGTGAAGGCCCCGCGGCAGGTCGACTTCGTGAGGGAACTGCCCCGGCACCCGACCGGCAAGCTCTACAAGCGGCTGGTGCGCGACGCGTACTGGGGCAAGGGCGAGGGCCGGATCGTTTGATAATGATTTGATCTTTCGATCTTTTGCCACCACTTTGGTGAAAGTGGTGGCAAAGGCTTGTTCCCGTGACCCTCCAGCGCCTTCCCCTGGCGATCCACACCAATGTCGCCGACCTGATCGATCAGCTTCGCGCGGCCCAGATCAGCGAATTCGGCGACGGCGCCAGCTTCCTGCGACGCGAACGCGGCGGACGGCCCTATTGGTATGTTCGTTCCCGACAGGTGCGGGGCGAGCGCTCGGAACGCTATCTCGGCCCCGAAACGCCCGAGCTGCTGGCGGCCATGGAGACGGCGAAGACCATCAACAGCGCCGCCGATGGACGTCGACAGATCGTGCGGGCCCTTCGCGCGGCGGGACTGCATACCCCGGACCAGCGCACGGGCCGCGTCCTGCAAGCCTTAAACAGGGCGGGCGTGTTTCGACTGCGGGCCGCCGTCGTGGGCACCGTGGCCTTCCAGACCTATGGCGCCCTGCTCGGTTTCGCCCTGCCCGCCCAGGCCGTGCGCACCGGCGACCTCGACATCGCCCAGGACTACGGGATCTCGATGGCCATCGACGATGGTCTGGACCGGCCGTTCATCGATGTGCTGCGAGCCGCCGATCCCAGCTTTTCCCCGGTTCCCAAGCTGGATCCCCGCAAAAGCGCCGCCTACCGGACGCCCGACGGCTACGCGGTGGACGTGCTGACCACCAGCCGTAACCCCGGCGACGAGGAGACCTCGCGCCTCGTCGCGCTGAACACCGACGCGACGCCGCTGCGCTTCCTGGACTTCCTGCTGCGCGACACGGTGGAGGCCGTCGTGCTGCACGACGACGGCGTGCTCGTGCGTGTCCCCGCCCCCGCGCGCTATGCCGTCCACAAGCTGATCATCTCGCGCAAGCGAAGCCAAGCTACCCCCAAGCGCCGCAAGGATGTTGAACAGGCCCAGACCCTGATCCGCGCCCTCGCCGAGGACGACCCCTTCGCCCTGCGCGACGCCTATGCGGAGGCGCGCGGGCGTGGCGAAGCCTGGCGCAAGCTGCTGGATGAAGCGGTCAGCCTGCTGCCCGAAGACGCAAGGACCGCGCTGGAAAGCTGAAGCAGCGCACGTTGCTTCTATACGGGGCGGGATTCCCGCCACACGGTCGGGACATGTTCTCCGCCCTGCTCGACCGCCTGCCCAAGACCGCGACCGCTCCGTTCTGCCCGGCGGAGGTGCGGGGCTCGGTGCCCGTGCCAAGCGGGCTGCCGGCCTGGAAGCGGATGCTGCGCACCGCGGGGCCGGGCCTGCTGGTCAGTGTCGGCTACATGGACCCCGGCAACTGGGCGACCGACATCGAGGCCGGCTCGCGCTATGGAACCAGCCTGCTGTTCGTGGTGGTGCTGTCCAGCCTGGCGGCGATCCTGCTGCAGATCCTGTCGATGCGGCTGGGCCTGGTGACCGGCAAGGACCTGGCCCGGATGTCGCGCGAGCGGTTCGGGCCGTGGACGGTCAAGGTCCAGTGGGTGCTGGCCGAACTGGCGATCATCGCCTGCGACATCGCCGAGGTGCTGGGCGGGGCCCTGGCCTTCAAGCTTCTGCTGGGCGTGCCGCTGTGGGCGGGCGTGCTGCTGACGGGGCTCGACACGATCATCGTGCTGAGCCTGAAGGGCAACGGCTTCCGCCAACTGGAAGCGATCATCCTGGGCCTGATCTCGACGATCGGGATCTGCTTTCTCGTGCAGCTGATCATCGTGCCGCCCGACGCAGGCGCGGTGGCGCGGGGGCTGGTCCCGTCGCTGGCGGCGCTGCAGCAGGGCGACGCGCTCTATCTGGCCATCGGCATACTGGGCGCGACGATCATGCCGCATAACCTCTACCTGCACTCGTCGATCGTGCAGACGCGGCAGGCCCCCGAAGACGAGCCCGGCAAGCGGGCGGCGATCCGGCTGGCGAGCATCGACACCGTGGTCGCCCTGGGGCTGGCGCTGTTCGTCAACGCCGCGATCCTGGTGCTGGCGGCCTCGGCCTTCCACGGCAACGGCCTGCGCGAGGTGGCCGGCATCGAGGAGGCGCACGAGCTGCTGGCGCCGGTCACCGGCGCGGCCGTGGCGGGGATCCTGTTCGGGATCGCCCTCTTCGCCTCGGGCCAGAGCGCCACCTTCACCGGCACCATCGCCGGCCAGGTGATCCTGGAGGGCTTCCTGAACCTGAAGATCCCCTGCTGGCAGCGGCGGCTGATCACCCGGGGCCTGGCCATCATTCCGGCGATGGCCGGCGTGCTGACGCTGGGCGACCACGCGGTGGGGCGCCTGCTGGTGCTGACCCAGGTGGTGCTGAGCGCCCAGTTGCCCTTCGCCATCTGGCCGCTGCTGCGCTTCACCGACGACAAGACGCTGATGGGGCCGTTCGCCAACGGCCGGCTCGTGCGGATCGTCGCCTGGGGGCTGTTCCTCGTGATCTCGGCCGCGAACGTCTGGCTGGTGGTCTCGACATTCCGACAACCGTAGGTGCCGCGCGCCGCCGGGTGTTGCCCCGGACGAGCGCCCGTGATCTCTTCCAAACAAACGTTTGGGAGAGCGCCGCATGAAAGAGATCGCCTTCGCCGACATCGCCAGCCTGGTCGGGCAGGAGGTCGGGGTGTCCGACTGGGTCGAGATCAGCCAGGAACGGGTCAACCAGTTCGCCGAAGCGACCGGCGACCACCAGTGGATCCACGTCGACGTCGAGCGGGCCACCCGCGAGATCGGCGGCCCGATCGCCCATGGCTACCTGACCCTGTCGCTGATCCCGATGCTAGGCGCGGGCATCCTGCACGTCACCGGCGTGACCCGCGGCATCAACTACGGCTGCGACAAGGTGCGGTTCACGAACATGGTGCGCGTGGGCAAGCGGGTGCGCATGCGCCAGAAGCTGGTCAGCGTCGAGCCCAAGGCCGGCGGCCTGCAGATGAAGAACGAGTGCACCATCGAGATCGAGGGCGAGGAGCGCCCGGCCTGCGTGGCCGAGACCATCTCGATCATCTATGGGGCGTAGATGCTCCCCCTGAAGGGGGAGCTGTCGCGGAGCGACTGAGGGGGAAGCCCGCCGGCTCATAGTCGGCTGAAAACGTACCCCCCCTCCGGCCCTTCGGGCCACCTCCCCCAGAGGGGGAGGATCTTGGAAAGACAAAGGCCCCGGATCGCTCCGGGGCCTTCGTTTTTGGGATCGGACCAAGCCTTAGTGCTTGATCGCGTCGCCGATCTTGTCCTGGGCTTGGCCGACCTTGTTCTGGACGTCGCCCTTGATCTTCTGGGCCTTGCCCTCGGCTTCCAGGCGTTCGTTGTCCGTGGCCTTGCCGACGGCTTCCTTCACGGCGCCCACGCCCTTGTCGATGGCGCCTTCCACACGATTGGTGCTCATTAGCTTGCTCCTGTTCGAGTTTGAACTCCCCTTTCGAACGGGGCCCCGTGAGCAATGGTTCCTAGCTTGACCGAAGGCTATTTCGCCGCCGTTCAGCGATTGAAGCCGGGCGCGGCGACGGCCTGGACGGCGACCACGTCCTGCGCGGCGGCGACGCTGGGCGGCTTGGCCGGCGCGGCCTGGATCAGCGGCGGGCCGGTCGGCTTGTCGAGCAGGGCGACGGTCTCGCGGATGTACTTGGCGTGGGTGACGATGCCGATCTCGAGACGCTCGCCCGACAGCTCGACCTGCTGGGTCAGCATGCCGGCCACGAACTGCACCTCCTGGCTTTCGGTCGAGCCCGGCCGGCGGCGCGCGCCCTCGGCCATGAACACCGGCCCGCCCGAATTGCCGGGGAACACCGAGAAATCCATCAGGAAGGTCGGGAACACGCTGGCCGGCGCCAGCGGATAGGAGGCCACCCGCCCCGAGCGCAGGATCGGAAAGCCCGCAGTGTTGGCCGACAGGCCGCGCGGAAAGCCCAGGGCCATCATCTCGTCGCCGGGACCAAGGCTGTACTTGTTGAAGGTGTCGTCCTGGGCCAGCCAGGCCAGCGGAATGGCGGCCTTGGCGAATTCGGGCGGCGCCTCGACGACGATGGCGGCGACGTCGCGGCTGGGATGCTTGATCCACAGGGGATGGTCGCCGTCGCGGATCTTCAGGGTGCGGGGATCGTAGCGCCAGACCCCCTCCTTGCTCTGCACCCGATAGCCGATCTTGGCCGAGACCGAGGGCATGCGGTCGAAGACGTGGGCGGCGGTGACCAGGATGGTGCGCGGACGACCATCGGGCGTGGGGTCCTCGATGAGGAAGCCGGTGCCCACCGTGCGCGAGCCGTCGGCGAGCGGCTGCTCCAGCTGCACCGTCGCCTGGATCAGATCGACCGACAGGTCCCAAGCCATGAACGCCCTCGTCTCCGATTCAACCTTAGACGTCGTATGAGTTTGACCAGACGCTCCCGCCGCAACAAGTTGGCGTTCTGACGCATCCGAGGGGGAATCTGTCCATGAACCGGCGCGAAATGATGACGAGCGTTGCCGCCGTCGCCGCCACGTCCTCCGTCCTCATCCCCGGGAGTTCCATGTCCGCCACCGCCAAGCCCGTTCCTCCGGTCGCCAAGAAGGTTCCCAAGCGCATCGAGCAGCTGGGCCGGGTGCGCGTCGACGACTACGCCTGGATGAAGGACGACAACTGGCAGAAGGTCCTGCGCGATCCCAGCCTGATCAAGGCCGAGGTCAAGGAGCACCTGACCGCCGAGAACGCCTATGTGAAGGCGATGCTGGCCCCGACCCAGGACCTGCAGAAGGCGATGTTCGAGGAGATGAAGGGCCGCATCAAGGAAGACGACTCCTCGGTGCCCTCGCCCGACGGCCCGTACGACTATTATTCGCGCTTCGCCCTGGGCGGCCAGCATCCGATCTACGCCCGCCGCCCGCGCGGAAAGACGGATGGCGAGGAAGTGCTGCTGGACAGCGACGCCCTGGCCAAGGGCAAGGCCTACAGCCAGGTCAGCGCCGCCGACCACAGCCCCGACCACAAGCTGTTCGCCTATGCCGAAGACGCGCAGGGCTCGGAAGTCCACAAGATCTACGTCAAGGACCTGGCCACCGGCGAGATCCTGGCCGAGCCGGTCGACAGCAGCACCGGCGACTTCACCTGGTCGCCCGACTCCAAGTGGCTGTTCTGGACCCACCGCGACGACAACGGCCGTTCCGACAAGATCTATCGCCGCCCCGCGCGCGGCGGCCTGAAGGACGACGTGCTGGTCTATGAAGAGCCCGACGACGGCTTCTTCGTCAGCGTCAGCGTCACCGGCTCGGAAGCCTTCATCGTCATCAGCGCCGGCGATCACGAGACGTCGGAAACCCTGCTGATCCCGGCCAGCGACGTCGCCGCCAAGCCCAAGGTCGTGGAGCCGCGCACGCCGGGCCTGCGCTATTCGGTCGAACACTGGGACGGCAAGTTCGTCATCCTGACCAACGCCGACGACGCCATCGACTTCAAGCTGGTCGAGGCCCCGGTCGACAATCCGGGCCGCGCCCACTGGAAGGACTTCGTGGCCCACAAGCCGGGGACCTTCATCACCGGCCACGCCGCCTACAAGGACCACCTGGTCCGCGTCGAACGCGTCAACGCCAACACCCGCATCGTCATCACCGACCGCGCCACCAAGGCCGAAAAGCCGATCGTCGTCGACGAGCAGGCCTATGTGCTTAGCGTCGAGGGCGGCTACGAGTTCGACACCCCGACCCTGCGCTACGTCTACCAGTCGCCGACCACGCCGCGTCAGTGGTTCGACTACGACATGCGCAGCGGCGACAAGGTGCTGCGCAAGACCCAGGAAATCCCCTCGGGCCACGATCCGAGCAAGTACGTGACCAAGCGCCTCTATGCGAAGGCGCCCGACGGCGCCGAGGTGCCGGTGACCGTGCTGATGAAGAAGGACGTCAAGCTGGACGGCAAGGCGCCGCTGCTGCTGTACGGCTACGGCAGCTACGGCATGTCGATGGATCCGTCGTTCTCGATCCGCAACTTCAGCCTGGTCGATCGCGGCTGGATCTGGGCTACGGCCCACATCCGCGGCGGCTCGGAAAAGGGCTACGGCTGGTTCCTGGACGGCAAGAAGTTCAAGAAGAAGAACACCTTCACCGACTTCATCGCCTGCGCCGAGCACCTGCACGCCAATGGCTACGGCGCCAAGGGCGCCACGGTGGCCTATGGCGGTTCGGCCGGCGGCATGCTGATGGGCGCGATCACCAACCTGCGGCCGGACCTGTGGGCCGGGATCATCGGGGCGGTGCCGTTCGTCGACGTGCTCAACACCATGAGCGACACCTCCCTGCCGCTGACCCCGCCGGAATGGCCCGAATGGGGCAATCCGCTGGAGGACAAGGAAGCCTACGACTACATCGCCAGCTACTCGCCGTACGACAACGTCACCGCCAAGCCCTATCCGGCCGTGCTGGCCACCGGCGGCCTGTCGGATCCGCGCGTCACCTACTGGGAGCCCGAGAAGTGGGCCGCCAAGCTGCGGGCCAACACCACCAGCGGCAACCCGATCCTCCTGAAGATCAACATGGAGGCCGGCCACGGCGGCGCCTCGGGCCGCTTCGACTTTCTCAAGGAGATCGCGCTCGACTACGCCTTCGCCGTGTGGGCGGTCGACAAGGGCTGGACGAAGGCTTAGGCCCCCTCCGGCCCTACGGGCCACCTCCCCCAGAGGGGGAGGATCTGATTGCGTGGATGCTCCCCCTCTGGGGGAGCTGTCGGCAAAGCCGACTGAGGGGGTGTTCCCACATGTCTGAAGTAACCATCCGCCCCTCCACGGACGCCGACGTGCCGGCGATCACGGCCATCTACGGCTGGAACGTGCTCAACGGCCTGGGCACCTTCGAGGAGGTTCCGCCCGACGAGGCCGAGATGGCCCGGCGGCGCGCGACCTTCCTCGATCGCGGCCTGCCCTACCTGGTCGCCGAGCAGGACGGAAAGGTGCTGGGCTATGCCTATGCCGGCCCGTTCCGGCTGCGGGCGGCCTATCGCTACACCGTCGAGGACAGCATCTACGTCGCGCCCGACGCGGCCGGAAAGGGCGTCGGCAAGGCCCTGCTGCAGGCGCTGATCGAGGTCTGCGAGGGCCTGGGCCTGCGCCAGATCTGCGCGGTGATCGGCGACAGCGGCAACGCCGCCTCGATCGGCGTGCACGCCGCGCTCGGTTTCGAGCGCAAGGGCGTCTTCCCGGCCATGGGCTACAAGTTCGGCCGCTGGGTCGACCTCGTTTGGATGCAGCGGTCGCTGAACGGCGGCGGCGACACCCCGCCCGACGCGCCCGGCATGTCGCTGAGCGGCGTGTAGATCGCCCGCAGAGCGACCCTCAAAGCAAAAGCCCCGCCGTCGCCGGCGGGGCTTTCGTGTTTTCGGAGGTTCACTTGGAACCGAAGCCTCAGGCCTTGCGGGCGCGAGCCTTGCCCGGAGCCTTGGCCTTGCGGCCGCCCTGGCCCAGGCCCAGAGCCTTGGCCATGGCCGAACGGGCTTCGCTGTACGACGGCGCCGTGGTCGGATAGTCGGCCGGCAGGCCCCACTTCGACTTGTACTCGGCGACGGTCATGCCGTGGGTGGTCAGGTGGCGCTTCAGCGTCTTGTAGGGCTTGCCGTCCTCGAAGCTGATCAGGGCGTCCGGCGTGATGCTCTTGCGGATCTGGGCCGGAGTAGCCTTGGTAACGGTCTCGGTAACCGGCGCTTCCGGCGAACCAAGACCGGAAAGCGCGTCGTGCGTGGCCCGAATCAGAGCCGGCAGGTCAGAGACCGAGGTCGTGTTGTTGGCCACATAGTTGGCCACGATCTCGGCGGTCAGCTCAATCAGGGTCGATTTGTCTTCCACGGCGTCACTCCACAATGACTTTAAATTCGGAAATACACCCGCCCTGTGGAATTACAAGTACACAAATACGCAATCGATCGAGCAACGCTCCGCGAAAACAGGCTTTATTTCGCAGCAACAATGTCGATCGCGGATTTTCAAAGCCTTAGCCGTAGCCGATGAGGCTCGCCTTCAAGTTCAGTTTCAGCGCCGAACGTTTTCGCATGCGCGAAGGCCGGCAAGGTTCGCGTGCATTTGCACTGTGCATGGCGCGGGGCCGGCGATTCAGATTCGCCCAGCCTTTTCAGGCGCTGGCGCAGGCTGAACTGAACACGGCCAGGAACGCCGCAAACGCTCGCAGGCGCGAAAGAGCCGGCGGGCAAAGCAGAGCTTGAAGGGAGGCAAATGCTCGCGATGTAAACGCTGCTTCCGGTCCGGAGCGCTGATCAGCGAGAGAAGAGAGAGTGGCTGGGGAACTAGGACTCGAACCTAGAATGACGGTACCAAAAACCGCAGTGTTACCATTACACCATTCCCCAGCAGGAACAGCGGCGACCCAGTGGGCCGCGGCGAGGCGGTGGAGATAGCCCAGGATTCGGACGGTGGCAACGCCCTCCAAATTCTTTTTTTGGGTCCATTTTCACGCTTGCGACTCTCCGAACAGCCTCCTATAAGCCGCCTCCCAAGTCGAGCACAGCCAACCGGCGGCGCGGCTTCGGAAGTCGGAGTGTGGCTCAGTCTGGTAGAGCACTGCGTTCGGGACGCAGGGGTCGCAGGTTCAAATCCTGCCACTCCGACCATCTTCTCTCCCGAGAAAATCCCTTTATTTGCACCGCTCGAGCGCGAAGTTCGGCAGGTTGCGCGCAGTTCATTTGACCGCGACGCGACAGCCGCTAGCTTGCGGCGACATTGAAGCGCGTCGGACGCACGATCGTCTGTGCTTTCGCGCCGGCGCGCTTTGGCTATCGCAACGGGATCCCGATGAAGCAGTTTCTCATGACCGTGGCCGGCGTGTTCGTCGGGCTCGTGCTCTTTCTCGTCGGGGTGCCCTTCATATTGATCGTGCTGGCGGCCGGCGCCGCCCGTCCCGCCCCCGTCGCCGCCAATTCGGTGGTGCAGCTGGACCTGCGCGGCGGCCTGTCGGACCAGGATTCGCAGAACCCCTTCGCGGCGTTCGGCGGCGGCGGCCAGTCGGTGATGGGCGTCATCGAGGTGCTGCGCCGCGCCGAGACCGACGACAAGGTCAAGGCGGTGTTCGTGCGGCTGCCGGAAGGCGGCGTCGCCCCGGCCTCGGCCGACGAGCTCGCCCAGGCCTTCAAGCACTTCCGCAGCGTGGGCAAGAAGCCGATCTTCGCCCATAGCCAGGGCATCTATCCCTCGGGCATGTCGACCTCGACCTACCGCCTGGGCGCGGCCGCCAGCGAGTTCTGGATGCAGCCGGACAGCTCGCTGCAGGCCGTGGGCGTGGCCAGCGAGACGATGTTCTACAAGCGCCTGTTCGACAAGTACGGCGTCAAGGCCGACTTCGAACAGCGCTACGAATACAAGAACGCGGTCAATCCCTACCTCAACAGCGACTTCACCGCGGCCCACCGCGAGGCGACGCTGTCGTGGATGACGTCGGTCTATACCGGCGCCCTCACCGCCGCCGCCCAGGACCGCAAGCTGGACCCGGCGCGCCTGATCAAGGCCATCGAGGCCGGCCCCTACAGCGCCCAGCAGGCGCAAGGCCTGGGCCTGATCGACAAGGTCGGCCAGGTGAAGGAAGCCCAGGACGCCATGCTGGCCCGCGCCGGCAAGGGCGCAAAGCTGATCGACTTCTCCGACTACGCCTCGCGCTCGAAGAAGGACCTGCCCAAGACCGGCGCGGCCATCGCGGTGATCGGGGCCGAGGGTCCGATCGTCACGGGCACGTCGGGGCAGTCCTCGCCGTTCTCGGGCGACAGCACCATCCACTCCGACGAGACCGCCAAGGCGATCTACGACGCGATCGAGGACAAGGACGTCAAGGCCATCGTCCTGCGGGTCTCCTCGCCGGGCGGCTCGGACACGGCCTCCGAACAGATCCTGGCGGCCGTCAGGGCCGCCAAGGCGGCCGGAAAGCCCGTCGTGGTCAGCATGGGCACCTACGCGGCTTCCGGGGGCTACTGGATCAGCAGCCAGGCCTCGGCGATCGTGGCCCAGCCCTCGACCCTGACCGGCTCGATCGGCGTGTTCGACGGCAAGTTCGCCCTGGGCGACGCGCTGTCGCGCTTCGGCGTCGACACCCGCCAGGTGACCGTGGGCGGCGACTATGCCGGCGCCTTCGGAACCGGCCAGGAATTCACCGCCGACCAGCGCGCCCGCTTCTCGGCCTGGATGGACAATATCTACGCCGGGTTCGTGGCCCGCGTGGCCGAGGGCCGCAAGCTGCCGGTCGAGCGCGTGCGCGAGATCGCCAAGGGCCGCGTCTGGACCGGCGCCCAGGCCAAGGACCTGGGCCTGGTGGACCAGCTGGGCGGCTTCTATGACGCCGTCGACAAGGCCAAGGCTCTGGCCAAGCTGACCGGCGACGTGCGCCTGAAGAAGATCGGCGGTCCCAAGTCGCCGTTCGACGCCCTGGAGAAGGCCCTGGGCGTCAGCTCGACCTCGATGCGCACCGTCGCCGCCGCCGCCTGGATCCTGGGCGACCCGCGCTCCGAGGCGATCCTGGACGAGATGGCCAAGACCCGCCTGCGCTCGCAGGGCGCCAGCGTCCTGGCCGACACGCCGTCCTACTGAGGTCTGCGCGAGGTTCACGAGAAAGGCCGCTCCGAAAGGGGCGGCCTTTTTTTGTGGCCGCGATCGGTGGGGGAGTCGGGGGTGGTCTTCAGGCGCCGCCCGCACCCATCCGGGCCACCTCCCCCAGAGGGGGGAGGATCTATTGGCGTCCAGATGCTCCCCCTGAAGGGGGAGCTGTCGCGGAGCGACTGAGGGGGAAGGGACTGCTGGGCTCGGGGGCGCACTGACGTCACCAGAGACTTCCCCCTCCGGCCCTCCGGGCCACCTCCCCCTTCAGGGGGAGGATCTTATTCGGCGTCCAGATGCTCCCCCTGAAGGGGGAGCTGTCGCGGAGCGACTGAGGGGGAAGGGACTGCTGGGCTCGGGGACGCACTGACGTCACCAGAGACTTCCCCCTCCGGCCCTCCGGGCCACCTCCCCCTTCAGGGGGAGGATCTTGGATTTGCGGACCTCCCCCTATGGGGGAGGCGATCGCGTCAGCGATCGGTGGGGGGAGTTGGCGGGTGATCGACCGACGCTTCGGAAGCTGAAAACGGCCCCCCACCGGCCTTCGGCCGCCTCCCCCAGAGGGGGAGGTTCCTTGGGGGCGGGCGCGGCTTCTCGGCCTCTCGTGGAAACCACGGAAGTTGATGGAGAGGGCGCGGGGCGTCCGGGCTTCGCCCGGATGTGTTTGTTCTAGGTACCGTTTCGACGAAGCTGGAACGCCCCGCGCGATCGTTGTTCCTCAGGCCGGGGCGCGCAGGCCTCTTCCGCCTTTTGCCCCTTCCCCATGCAGTGCGCCCCGTTTCTTGGCGGCCAGGCGTGCATGGCGGCGCGGACCCTTGGGCGGGCGGGAGCCTAGTCAGGCAAGCTCCCGATGGATGGGTTTACGTCCCCCATCCTCATTCAAGCCTTCAGGCCCGGCTCACGCCGCTCCCTCAGCCCCGCTCGATCGCATCCACGTCGCCGCTTCGGGCCGGATCCTTGCGCCCTCTCCCTGCGACGGGACAGCTGTGATTATGCGGGCGTTCTGAGCCCGTCTGATCCAGCACCGCGAGAAAGTTGCAAGCGATTGAGTTCGTGGAACTCTTTTCGACAAGCGCCGGGGATGGACGAGCCTCCATCCCCGTCCGGCGCACAAACAAAAACGGCGGGCCCTTGCGGACCCGCCGTAATCGTTTTTTCGCCCCCGGCGATCCTTAGGACCGCCGGGATTGAAGAGCGCCTGGATTAGAAGCGGGTCTTCAGAGCGAGGTAGAAGCGGCGGCCGAGCACGTCGTAGGTCGACGGGTCGGTGTTGGCCTGGATGTTCGACGAGAAGACCGGCGGTTGCTTGTCGGCGACGTTGTAGACGCCGGCGCGCACTTCCACCATGTCGGTGACCTTCCAGGCGCCGTTCAGATCGAAGTAGTTGACCGACTTGATCTTCTCGGAGTTGTCGCCCGCGTCGACCATCGAGTCGACGAAGCGCCAACGGACGCCCAGTTCGGCCGGGCCGAACGAGTAGGTGGCCGACGACATGACCTTCCACTCCGGCTTGGCGACGGCGACGGCGCTGACCGAGGTGTTGCCGATGGTGCCCTTCAGCTTGTCGATGGGCTCGCCCGGCAGGCTCTGGACGTCGAACTTGTCGAGGTAGTTACCCACGATGTTGAACGCCAGCGAACCGTAGTCGTCGCTCAGGCCGATCGCGCCGAGACCGAAGCCCCAGTCGATCTGGAAGTCGACGCCGGCCGTCTCGTAGGTGGCCAGGTTCAGGTTCGTCAGGACCAGGGTCTGGATCTCGCCCGTCTGGTTGCTGCGGTCGAAGAGGCCGCAGTAGAACGAGGAGCCGGCGCTGCCGTCATAGCACTTGGTGAGCGCCAGGCCGGCGTCGACGGTGCCGATCGCGTCCTTGATCTTGATCGAGTAGTAGTCGACCGAGGCCGACAGCTTCTCGAACAGCGGGTGATCGAAGCGCGGGGTCCAGACGAGACCGACCGAGTAGGTGTCGGCGGTTTCTTCCTTCAGGTCCGGGTTGCCGCCGACGAGGGCGTTAACCTGGGTGTTCGGGTAGGTGTAGCTGTCGATGATCGCCGACGGCACGCCTTGCGCCAGGCAGAGCGAACGCACGGCCGCGGCGTTGGGGCCGGTACGAGCGCGGCTGTCGATCGAGCACGGATCGTCGATGATCTGCGGGAAGTTCTGGGCCTGCGGCGAGTAGAGTTCGCCGATCGACGGGGCGCGAACGCCACGCGAGTAGCCGCCGCGCAGACGGATGCCGTCCACGACTTCCCAGTCGCCGTCGACCTTGTAGGCCGAGACCGAACCGACGGTGTTGTAGTCCGAGAAGCGGTAGCCGCCCGTGACGTTCAGGGCCTTGATGAACGGCAGGTCCTTCAGGACCGGCACGAGCACTTCGCCGTACAGGTCGTAGACGTCGGCCGAGGCGTCCAGGGCGTCGTTGGCGTTGAAGCCGATGACGTCACCGGTCGAGAGCAGCGAGTCCGGAACGTAGTTGTATTTGTCCGAACGGTAGCTGGTGCCCACGGCGGCGCGGACTTCGCCGGCCGGCAGGTCGAACAGGCCGCCCTGCAGGTTCAGCTCGACGGCGCGTTGCTCGTAGCTGGTCCAGTTCTTGGTCACGCGGCTGATGTAGCTGGCGCATTCGGCCGACAGCGGCTGCAGGCCGAAGGGGTTGTAACCGCCGGCGCAGATGCTCGTGCCGCCGTCAGCCGCGTCGAGCAGCGAGACGACCGCCGCACGGCTCACGTTGCCGCGCTGGATCTCGTTCTGCTCGGACTTGCCGTACGAACCGAACAGATCCCAGGTCCAGTCGCGGAAGTTGGTTTGACCGCGCAGACCGGTGGTCAGCTGGAACACGTTGAAGGTGGTTTCCGAAATGCGCGGACCGACGTCCGTGAAGCGCTTGCGGAACAGGAAGTCGGCCGTCGGATCGGCGCGGCTGGCCAGCAGCGTGCGCAGGTCGGTCGGGACGAACGGGTTGTTGTAGTTGACCGAGAAGCCGGTCGTCGCGGCGGCCGGCGACGGGGCCAGGATCGTGCGCGAGTCGTAGTGCGTGAAGTTGAACGAGCCGTAGGCTTCGACATTCTCGGTGATGTCGTAGTTCATCATGCCGAACGCCGAGTAGCGGGTCATCGGCAGTTGCAGCAGGTTCAGCGGGCCGGTGTTGTAGCTGCCGTCGAGCGGGATCGTCGAATAGTCGATCGCGGTCGAACCACGGTAGTTGGTGCCGTTGCGGAACAGCGTGCCGTCGTTGTTGAAGCCGAGGTTGGAGTCGGCGGCGACGGTGCCCGGCGCGATGCCGTACTGGGCGAACACGGCGTTCATGGCCGCTTGCGTCGGCAGGTTGGTGCCCGAGAAGTCGTAACGGCCGTACGGGGTGGTCGCCGAGGCGCCCGAGACCGACGAGAACTTGCGGGCGGCGTTCAGGATCTCACCGCGCGTCGAGTAGCTCAGCGACATGATCGCGTGGCCCTTGTCGTCGGCGAACCGCGAACCACCGGTGATGCTGATCGAGCTTTCCTCGCCGTCCTTGGCGTCGGTGATGCCGTACTGGGCGTCGACCTGCAGGCCTTGGAAGCGGTCGTTGATCTTGAAGTTGACCACGCCGGCCATGGCGTCAGAGCCGTAGGTCGCCGAGGCGCCGCCGGTGATCACTTCGATGTTCTGGATGATCGCGCTGGGGATCAGGTTGACGTCGACCGTGCCGTCCGAGTTCGACGGAACGATGCGGTGACCGTCCATCAGAACCAGGGTGCGGTTCGAGCCCAGGCCGCGCAGCTGGATGTTCGCCTGACCGCCGTTCGACGGGTTGTTCGAGGTGGACGACACGCCCGGCACGAACTGCGGCATCTGGTTCAGCAGGGTGTCGACGGTCACCGAACCGGACTTGGCCAGTTGCTCCTGGCCGACCGACACGATCGGGCTGTTCGACACGTAGTCCGGACGCGCGATGCGCGAACCGGTGACGACGACGGCTTCGATTTCGGTGCTGTCGCTTTCCGGCGCGGTTTGAGCAACCGCGGCGCCGGCCGAAGCCATGGCCAGACCACCGATGATCGTCGTCGCAAGCAGGCGCTTACGCGTCATCTGAATATTCAAGATGGAAATCCCTCCGAGAATGGACGGCGACAGGCGCGCATCCATGTCACAATCCCAGGCTGTCCAAAGCCCGGTTGGCGGGGACGTTAGGTGCGGCCGATCAACGCGGTCAATTCCGAGTTTCCGCGAGATATCGCGAAGTCTCACCCCTGTCGCAAAATCAACACACAATCACCCCTCACGGGGCAGGTTTTCGCGCTTTTCGTGCCAATTACGACATCAAGCTTGACCATAGATATCGGCGAAATCCCGATAACGGCAAAATATGACCATGTTCGAATAACATCGTTATCGAATTATTTTGCAGAACAGCAATATGTAGGACGTATTTTTTGCCTTACGTCGACGCATTCTCGCCGCAATCCCGACACAATCAGAGAGTGTGTGCACTCACGCCGGGCGAGCGCCCCTTCCCGCCAGGCGGGAAAGCCCTTGAAAAAACAGGAAATCCCAATGCGACGCTTCGGACTGCCGCTCGCCCTGGCCCTGACCGCCGCCGCCATCGCGCAACAGGCCCAGGCCCAATCGCCGACGGCGTCCAAGGCGGCGATGGAGAAGCTGTCAGCGTGTCGCGCGCAGACGGATTCGGCCGCCCGGCTGGCCTGCTACGACGAAACCGTCGCCGGGCTGCTTGCGGCCGAGAAGGCCGGCGACCTGATCGTGGTCGACAAGGAGACCGTGACCAAGGCGCAACGTGAATCGTTCGGCCTGAACCTGCCCAGCTTCTCGTTCGGGCAGAAGAAGGAAGCCGCCATCGAGCAGGTCGAATCGACGATCCGCGAGGCGCGCAGGACGCCGACCGGCTGGCGCTTCCTGCTGGAGGACGGCGCGCGCTGGGAGCAGATCGACACCGAGGCCCTGCCCCTGCCGCCGCGCGTCGGCGCCAAGGTGACGATCCGGCGCGCGGCGCTCGGCAGCTACATGCTGACGGTGAACGGTCGGGCCATCCGGGTCGAGCGCGTCAACTAGGCGCGTCGCGGGCGGTTCGCAGGACGGGGCTTGCCCTCGCCGCGCGGGCCGCGCATCTGGAGAGTCCTATAAAGAGGTCCTTCAGAGAGCCCGACGCCATGACCGATTTCCGCCGCGTGACCGACAGCCTGTCGGTCAGCCCCCAGATCACCACCGAGGACGTGGCCCGGGCCAAGGCCGAGGGCTTTACGCTGATCGTCAACAATCGCCCCGACGGCGAGGATCCCAGCCAGCCGACCAGCGGCGAGATCGAGGCGGCGGCCAAGGCCGCGGGCCTGGCCTACCTGCACGTGCCGGTGCGCGGCGGGCCGACCCAGGAGCAGGTGGACGCGGTGCGCGAGGCGGTGGAAGCGGCCGACGGCCCGGTCCTGGCCTTCTGTCGCTCGGGCACGCGCTCGATCGTCACCTGGTCGATCGGCCAGGCCCTGTCGGGCGCCTCCGATCGCGAAACGCTGGTGAAGCAGGGCTACGAGGCCGGCTACGACCTCTCCGGCGTCCTGCCGCACTGAACGAAACCCTCAGTAGCCGCCCAGCGTGCTCACGCGGGCGGCCATCGGGCTGGGTTCCGGTTCGCACGAGGCCAGCACGAACTGCGCCGCAATGAGACACAGGACGGCGAAGCAGGCGCGCTGGAGCCGTTTTGAAACAAAAATCGCCGCGTCGGCCGCCATGATCCGCACTCCACAGGGTTTACGGTTCGTTAAGCGCAAGAGCCGCGCCGCCCACGGGTCAGGACCGCGATGATCCCCTTCGTCCGCGAGATCGAGTTCGAGTACGGCCGCTGCGACCAGGTCTCGCCGCTGATCCGGCGGGTGATCGCCGACAATCCCGGCCCGTTCACCTACACCGGCACGGGGACCTACATCGTCGGCCGCGGGAGCGTGGCGGTGATCGATCCCGGCCCCGACATCCCCGCCCACCTGGACGCCCTGCTGGCGGCGCTGGACGGCGAGACCGTCAGCCACATCCTGGTGACCCACCACCACGCCGACCACTCTCCCCTCGCCGCTCCGCTGGCGCAGCGCACGGGCGCGCGGATCTGGGGGCGGCCGGCGCCGGCGGTCGAGATCTCGGAAGAGACGGGCGTGCAGCTGGACGCCGAGGACGACGGCCATTTCCGCCCCGACATCGAGATCGCCGACGGCGACCTCTTCGAGGGGCCCGGCTGGACGCTGGAGGCGATCGCCACGCCCGGCCACACCTCAAACCACGTCTGCTTCGCGCTGAAGGAGGAGAACGCCCTGTTCTCCGGCGACCACGTGATGGGCTGGTCGACGACGGTGATCACCCCGCCCGACGGCGACATGGGCGACTATTTCGCCAGCCTAGCCAAGATCCAGGCGCGAAGCTTTTCCACCCTGTGGCCGACCCACGGCTCGCCGGTGCGCGAGGTGGCGCCGTTCCTCAAAGCCTATGTCGACCACCGCCGGGCGCGCGAGGCCCAGGTGCTGGCGGCCCTGGCGGACGGCCCGGCGCGGATCAAGGCGATGGTCCCGGTGCTGTACGCCGCGGTCGATCCACGCCTGCACCCGGCCGCGGCGCTGTCGATGCTGGCGCACCTGGTGCTGCTGGTGCGGGAAGGTCGGGTGCTCTGTGACGGCCCGCCGGGGCTGGACAGCGAGTATCGGCTGGCGGGGTAGCGCCCCGCCCCAATCGTCGTCATCCCGGCCGGAGCGAAGCGCAGAGCCGGGACCCAGGGGCCCCCGCACTGCGTCGGCTACCGATTGGGCGGCGAACCTTGGCGCAGCGCCCCGTCACCTGGGTCCCGGATAAGCGCTGCGCGCTTTCCGGGATGACGGCGATTGGGAACAGAGAGCCCTAAAGCCGCGCCTTGACGCTGGCGCGGACCGTGCGCGGCGCGCCGGGGAAGATCCAGACGGGGCTGTAGGAGCTCTGGGCGTAGTGCTCGTCCAGCAGGTTGTCGACCTCCAGGCGCAGGTCGATCTTCGGCGTCACGGCGTACTCGACCGCCGCCTTGGCCTTCCAGTAGGACGGCAGGATCAGGCCAGAGCCGTCCAGCGCCCCGGCCCGGTCGCCCATGTAGCTGGCGCCGAGCGTCAGCGACCACCGATCGAAAGTTCCGACCGCGAAGGCGCCGCCGGAGTGCTCGGGCACGTTCAGCACCGCGTCGCTGGCGAAGGCGGTGTCGTCGGCCTTCGCGTCGGTCCAGGCGTAGTTGACCACCACGCGCCAGGCGGCGCTGACCTCGAACGAGCCGTCGAACTCGACGCCCCGGCTGGTCAGCTGGCCGACGGGGGCCAGGAAGCTGGCGTCGACGGGGTCATTGGCCAGGATGTTCTGCTTTTCGATGTCGAACAGGGCCACGGCGAGATCCACGCCCGGCCAGCGGCCGGAAAGGCCCAGCTCCCAGCCTTCGCCCTTCTCGGGCGCGAAGCCCTGGCCGGTGCGGCCGGTGCCCGAGTTCAGCAGGAACGAGCGGCCGAAGCTGGCGTGGGCGGTCAGGGCGTCAGTCAGCTGATAGCGGGCGCCCAGGCGGTAGTCGACGGGCGAGCCCTCGCCGCGCCCGACCGCGCCGGTGCGGTTGTTGCGCACGGTCTGGCGATAGTCGTCAACCCGCACGCCGGCCAGCAGGCTGAGCCGCTCGGACACCTGCCACAGGTCCTGGGCGTAGAGGGTGGCGACGCGCCGGGTCTCGCGATTGTCGGTGAAGGGCAGCAGCGGCAGGGCCTGGCCGCCATAGACCGGGGCGTCGATCGAGATCGCGTGCGGCGCATCGGCGGTCGGGTTCCGGCGCAGCAGGAACTCGCTGTAGTCGAGGGTGTAGCCCTTGATCCCGACGTTCAGGTGGTGAGCGCCGATGCGGCCGTCGAGCTCGATGCGGCCCGAGACGTCCTCCACCGCATAGTCGCGCTCGCGCCGCTGGCGCCATAGCTGGCGGCCGACCAGGCGCGACTGGTCGCTGGAAAAGCCGTGCATGTCGCCGGTGCGGTAGGCGAAACCGGCCGTCAGCCGCCAGTCGGGCGACAGTTCGTACTCGCCGGTCAGCTGGTGGCGCTCGTTTCGGAAACGGGTGGTCCCGTCGCCGGGCTCGCCGAAGAAGCGCGAGCGCGGGATGGCCAAGGCATCGCCGTTCACCGCCGGCACGCCGCGATCGAAGGGTGCGTCGAAGACGGTGAACTCGCCCACATAGGTCAGGCGTAGGGCGTCGGTCGGCCGCCAGGTCAGCGACGGAGCGACGGCGCGGCGGTGCAGGTCGACATGGTCGCGCCAGCCGTCGCTGCGCTCGTCGGCGATCACCAGGCGCGCGGCCAGGGTGTCGGACAGCGGGCCGGTGAAGTCGATCTCGCCCCGGCGCAGGCCGAACGAGCCGACGGTGGCGGCCACGTGGCCACCGCGCACGAACTGCGGGGTCTTGGAGACGATGTTGACGCGACCGGCCGGATCGATGTCGCCGAACAGGGCGCCGGCCGGACCTTTCAGGATCTCGACACGCTCGGCCGTGGCCGGATCGCGGGGCGGCGCCAGGCCGCGATTGGCCAGGAAGCCGTCGACGTAATACTCCGCCCCGCCGTCGGGCGTGCCGAGAAAGCCGCGGATGGCGAAGTTGTCGAGGAAGCCGCCGCGGTTGTTCTGCTGGGAGACGCCGCTGGTCAGCTCCAGCGCGTCGGCCAGGCGCCCGGCCCCGACGGCGTCGAGCAGGTCACGCTCGACCGAACGGCTGGACGGCGAGGTGGCCTGGGTGATCTCGCCCGCGCCCAGCGTGACGTCGCGGGCGGCGCCGCGTCGGCCCAGGATGACGATCTCGCCCACGGCGTGGGGCTCCGTCTCGAGCGCCGGGACGGTTTCCGGCGGCTCGGCGGCGGACAGGGCCAGCAGGCATGCGCTGACGCAGCTCCACGACAGGGGCAAGAGAGCAACTCCGTTTGTAATGTTATTTCATATCAGCTATGCCGCCCGGGTGATGCTGTCAACCAACCCCGTATCGACCGCCCTTCCCGCCCTGTCGGCGGGCCGGATCGCCGCCATCGACGCCCTGCGGGGCCTGGTCATGCTGCTGATGATGGTCGACCACGTGCGGGAGTTCTTCTTCATCCACGCCCAGGTCTACGACCCGATGGACGTGGAGGCGACAGCCCCGTCGCTGTTCTTCACCCGGCTGGCGGCGCACCTGTGCGCGCCGGTGTTCGTGGCCCTGACGGGTCTTGCCGCCTGGCTCTATGGCCGCAAGGCGGGCGGGAACGATCCGCGCGCCACCGCCCGCGCCGCCTCGGCCTTCCTGTTCAAGCGCGGCCTGTTCCTGGTGTTCCTGGAAGTGACCTTCGTCAGCTTCGCCTGGACCTTCGACCTGACGCCCAGCACCTATTACCTGCAGGTGATCTGGGCGATCGGCCTGTCGATGATCGCGCTTTCGGCGCTGGTTCACCTGCCGCGTGCGGCTCTGGTCGCGGTCGGCCTCGTGATCGTGCTGGGCCACAACCTGCTGGACCCGATCAGCATCGCGGCGGGCCAGCCGGGCCACGCGATCTGGGCGATCCTGCACGACCGGGGCTTCATCGACCTGCCGTGGGGCGCGCGGGCCCGCACCTCGTACCCGCTGCTGCCGTGGATCGGGGTTGCGGCTCTGGGCTACGCGGTCGGACCCTGGTTCGTCGGCGCCTGGCGCAATCGCCGCAACCGCCTGCTGCTGACGGGCCTGGGCGCCCTGACGCTGCTGGTGATCCTGCGCACCGTGAACGGCTATGGCGAGACGCCGTGGGTCGCCGGCTCCAGCCCGATCCGCACGGTGATGAGCTGGCTGAACGTCACCAAGTACCCGCCCTCGGCCGACTTCCTGCTGCTGACTCTGGGCCTCGGCGCGCTGCTGCTGGCGGGGTTAGAGAAGGCGCCGACGCGGCTGGTCTCATGCCTGGCGGTGCTGGGCGGCGCGCCGCTGTTCTTCTACCTGATCCACCTCTACGCGCTGCATCTGCTGCAGCTTGCGGCGGTGGCCGTGCTGGGCCCGAACCAGGGCGAGGTCTGGAGCCTGCCGGGCGTGGCGTCGATCTGGCTGCTGGCCGCGCTGGTCGCGGTTCCGTGCTGGTATGCCTGCCGCTGGTTCGGCCCGGTCAAGCGGGCCAGCCGCCAGCCGTGGATGAAGTATCTGTAGCGCCCGGGATGACGCGCTCTTGAAAGTGCTGCGGTCATCATGACCTACAGCGCTATCTAAGAGCGTGACCTGAAAGGACGACGACATGGCTTTGCTCGACCAGCTGAAGACTGACCAACTGGCGGCGCGCAAGGCGAGCGACCGCCTGAAGGCCGACGTGCTCACCACCCTGATCGGCGAAGCCACGCAGATCACGACCGAGGAGTTCAAGCGCGGCGTGACCGAGGTCACCGACGAGAAGGTCGTCGCGACCGTCGCCAAGTTCGCCAAGAACACCAAGCTGACGCTGGATAATCTCGCGACCGAACGCGCGCGCCTGGTCGAGACCGGCGGCGATACGTCGAAGGTGGACGAGCGGACCAAGGCGGCCGAGACCGAACTGGCGATCCTGTCGTCGTACGGCCCCAAGCAGATGACGGAAGCCGAACTGCGCGCGGCCATCGACGATTTCCGCGCCAAGAACCCCGACGCCAATGTCGGGGCGATCATGGCCCACCTGAAGACCAGCTTCGGCGGCCAATACGACGGCAAGACGGCCAGCGCGCTGGCCAGGGGCTGATTGCGAGCGGCTGCGCGGTCTCCAGGCGGGACCGCGCAGCGACGCCCAGCGCCCGGCGTTCAGCCGCCGATGCCGTGCTTGGACACTTTGTCCACGACACCCGCACGAGTAAAGTTGGTAGACCGCCCTTCGTTAGCGAGACGCTGCGAATTAGCTTTCAGCGCCCCCGACGGAGTAACGCTGTGGATTGGGCGAACTGGTTTCCTATAGTCTTCTTCCCACTCAAGATCCTGGTGCTGGGGATCGGCATGTTCTTCTCGATCAAGTGGCATCACGATCAAGACAAGAAGAAGAAGGCGCTGGAGAGCGAACGAGCGGCCAATGCCGCGACGGCGGCCAACGACTCTCGGCCCGCAGGCGTGGAAGCGACGGCGGCCGGCGGGCAGTAGTCCGTTCGCCTGCCCAGGCGGCGATGGTCCGATACTCGACACAGGCCGCCGCCCTTGCTGAAATGGCCGAGGCGCTCCCCTCCCCGCGCCGAGTTCGGACGGCGTAAGACTTCATGTTCAGCAGCGACGAGACGGCCCGCCTCGCGGCCCTGCATGAATACGGCCTCGTGGACACGCCGCCCGAGGCGGCGTTCGACCGGATCACCGCCCTGGCCGCCGAGCTGTTCGACACGCCGATCGCCGCCGTCACCCTGATCGACGCCGACCGGCAGTGGATCAAGTCGATCGTCGGGCTGGAGCCGGGCGGCACGCCGCGCGAAGACGCCTTCTGCCACTACACCATCGAGTCCGACGAGGTGATGGAGGTGCTCGACCCCGAGGGCGACGACCGCTTCCGCGACAATCCCTTCGTCACCGACGACCCCAACATCCGCTTCTACGCCGGCGCGCCGCTGCGGCTGCACAGCGGCCATCGGCTGGGCGCGCTTTGCGTCATCGACCAGCGGCCGCGCCCGCCGCTGACCGACGAGGAAAAACGCCGGCTGAAAGCGCTGGCCCAGATCGTCGTCACCGAGATGGACCTGCGGCTGCTGAACGCCCGCAACGAACTGCTGACCCGTCGGGCGCAGGCCGCGACCGAGGCCAAGAGCGAGTTCCTGGCCAACATGACCCACGAACTGCGCACGCCGCTGACCAGCGTGATCGGCTTCAACGGCCTGCTGGCCGCCTCGCCCAACCTGCCCGAACGCGAGCGGATGCTGGCGGGCAAGGCCAAGTCGGCCGGCGAGAAGCTGCTGACCATCGTCAACGACGTGCTCGACCTGGCGCGGCTGGAGGCCGGGGCGGTGAGCGAAACCGACGAGCCGATCGACGTGGCCGAGGTGGCGCGCTCGGCCGTCGAGCTGTTCGCCGAACGGGCCCTGGCCAAGGAGATCGCGCTCTCGGCCGAGATCGCGGGCGCCCTGCCCATCGTGCGCGGCGACGCCTCGCGCCTGCGCCAGATCCTGGTCAACCTGCTGGGCAACGCCCTGAAGTTCACCGAGCTGGGCCAGATCGGCCTGGTCATCGCCGCGCGCGGCGGCCAGCTGGTGATGACCGTCTCCGACAGCGGCGTGGGCATTCCCGCCGACCAGCTGGAGCGGATCTTCGAGCGCTTCGAGCAGGCGCCTGGCGCGGCCAGCCGCTTCGGCGGCACCGGCCTTGGCCTGGCGATCTCGCGCCGCCTGGCCCGACAGATGGGCGGCGAGATCACGGTGAGCAGCCGGATCGGCGAAGGCTCGGTGTTCACGGTAACCCTGCCGGGGGCCTGACCCAGGCGCGGGCGCAACTTTACATAGAACCAAAATCGCCGCTCCATGCCTTGGGGGCGTCGGCGATAGCCGGCTGCTCGGTTGTCGAGGGAGGGCGGCCTTGCTGGTGAACGGAACCCAGATCGCGATCAGCGCGACCGAAACGAAGGCTATCGAAGACCTGCAAGTCGGCGACACGGTCTGGGCGGCGGGACTGAGCCGGGACTGGAAAGCCGTCGCCGTCCGGTTCTCCAGCGGAAGCGGGCGCGATGCGGCGTTCCCGGCCATCCTGTGCCAGGTCGGTGAAGACCGTGAGCTGATCTGCGCCAGGGATCAGTGGGTTCTGACGACGAGGGGCCTGCTGCCCATCGACAGGCTCACGCCCGGCGACAAGCTGATCCAGGCCGATGGCCAGACCGCCGAGATCGTCGCCTTGACCATCGGGATGCTCAAGCAGGGAGAAAGCGCCATCGCGACCTCGATGACGGCGACCACGGACCCGGAGGGACACCTGATCCTCGCCCAGGGCTTCATGGTCGCCGACTATGCGCTCAACATGGGCCTTTCGTCGGCGCACCACGAGGCGCCGGTCGTCTAGACCGACGAGATCGCCCGAAGCCGGATCGACATTCAGCCAACCTGGCCCTTCCCTCCGAGCTCCCCCGCGAAGGCGGGGGTCCAAGCAGTCTTTCGGGCGCAGGCGGGGCCGCGGACGGCCCGCAGACGCCGCTTGGGTCCCCGCCTTCGCGGGGAAGAACGGGTTTCGGGGGACGCCTGTCGGGTGAATGTCGCTACGCCCCGGCCCGGCCGCCCCGAGCCCGCGCATTGCGCTGGAAGGATCGCTACGACGACCCCACCCTGCCCGCCAGATGCTCGGCCAGGCGGATCGACAGGGTGATGATCGTGAAGGTCGGGTTGGAGATCCCGGTCGAGGGAAACACCGACGAGCCGGCCACATAGAGGTTGTCGAGCCCATGGACCCTAAGGTCGGCGTCGACCACGCCCTGCGTCGGATCAGCCGACATGCGGGTGGTGCCGATGTGGTGCCCGTTGACGGTCAGGCCCGCTTTGACGCTGGCCCAGGGCTGGTAATAGACGTCGCCGCCCAGCTCCTCGACCGCGGCTTTGAACAGCGCCGTGGTCTGGGTGTAGGTCGCCTCATCGCGGTCGCTGAGCAGCCAGGTGATGTGGGTCTGGCGCTGGCCGAACACCGGGTCGACCGTGTCGGCCAAGGTGATGCGGCTGTCGGGATTGGGGGCCATCTCGAAATAGTACTGGCCGTAGTTGGCCCAGAACCAGCAGCTGCCGATGCCCAGCCGCTTCTGCTCGTCGGCGGTGGGCGAGAAGCGGCCCGAGACGCGAACGCCGTTCGCGTCCTGCCAGGGCACCGCGCGGTTGCCGCTGAGGGTCTGGCCGGCCATCAGCCGGGTCTGGGCGTCGGTCAGGTAGGCGCCGCTGGCGCTGAGCACCGGCCCGTTCGACAGCGGATGGCACATGAAGTAGCGGCCGACCTGGTCGTGGTCGTTGCCGACATCGGACAGCAGGAGCTGGCGGGCGTTCTCGACCGCGCCGCAGGCCAGGACGACGATGTCGGCCTTGATGGTGAACTCGGTCGCCTTCTTCGGCGGGCTCGCGCCATCCATACTGGCCGCCCGCAGGCCGCACACGCGGCCCTGGTGCTGCTCGATCTGCAGCAGGGTGGCGTTGACGATGACGTCGACGTCGCTGTCGGCGATCGTCACGCCGTCGAAGGTGCGGGTGGCGAAGTTCAGGTAGGGCTTGCCCAGGTACTGATAGATCGTGGTGTCGAAGCCGGTCAGTTCCGGGACCTCGGCGTGCAGGATCTCGGCCCAGGCCTGCGGGCTGAAGTCATCCCCGTGCAGCAGGCACAGCTGTGCGGCCTTGGCGTAGTAGGGATCAAGCTCTGCGCGGTCGATCGGCCAGCCGGGAAAGCCCGGACGCGCCTCGAAGTCGATCGGGTCGAGCGGGCGCGACTGCCCGCCCCAGTGGGCCGAGGTGCCGCCGAACATCCGCTCGCGCTCCCACGGGCCGCCGGCCCGGTTGTAGGGCCGGATCAGGAAGTCGGGCTCGGTCTGCGCGAACTGGCCGTCGGCCTTGCCGGCGTAGAGCAGGCTCTTGTCGGGCCAGGTGGGGTCGAGCGCGCCGCCGGGGCTGTCGGGCCCGCCCTCGATCAGCGTGACCTTCACCCCGGCCTTCTGCAGCTCCCAGGCGGCGGTGATCCCGGCCGGACCCGAGCCGACGATGCAGACCTGCGTCTCGATCACCGCGCCTTCGGCGATGTCCTTGCCATTGCGGAGCATGAGAGCCTCCCCCGTTCGCTCTCATGCAACTTGCGGCGCCGAACGCCTAAAGGTTGTATCAAATCACACACCCGGATGGGTGGATTTGAATTCTAGCCCTGGATCGCCTTGAGCAGGCCGGTGACGCGGCCGCAGTTGCGGCCCAGGTCGCCGCCCTCGTCGCGAGCGATCGAGCGGACGTCGACGCGGGCGCCGCCGGCGTCCGGACGGACGCGGACGACCAGGTCGTCCTTCAGGCCGTACCAGAAGCTGGCGCCGGCGGCCTCGATGCGGCCGTCGTTCGGATCGTCGGTGACCAGTTTCAGGCCCTTGGCCTGGACAGCGGCCTTGACGGCCTCGTAGGCGTCGGCGGGCGAGCGGTCCAGCACCAGGGTCTTGGCCGCCGGGCAGGTCTCGGCGTTGACCTCGGCCACCTGGCGGCCGGCGAACAGCTCCGAGCCCACGGGCAGGCTGGGGGCCTCGAACACCGGAGCCGAGGCCTCGCCGCGCGCGGCGATCACGGCCTCGGAAAAGCCCAGCGGCGCCTTCCAGTCGGTGGCGACGTCGCCCACGGGCGCGGCGCGGGCGGGCGTGCCGGTGGCCAGGAAGAAGACGCCCAGCGTGGCGACGGTGATGGCCAGGGCCAGCAGCGCGCGGCGCCAGTGGCGCCGGATGCCGCCGATCATGGCCACGATCACGCCCAGCCCGCCGGTCAGCAGGCTCAGCCAGGCGATGGCGGGCGCCAGGTCGCGGGTCATCAAGTCGTAGGCGACGGCCTTGTCGAGCAGGCCGAAACGCGCGCCGAGCGCGCCGGCCACGACCAGCACGGCCGGGACCAGGGCGATCACCACCGCGCCGGTCAGGATCGGCGCGGCCCAGCCGCCCTTGTCGCCGGACGCGGCCTTGGCGGCGGCCTTGGCCTTGCGCGGCTTGGCGGCGCTCAGCGGCATGGCCAGCGGCGGCTCCTCGGCGACGAACACCGGCGGGGCGTCGAAGGCTTCCTCGGGCGTCGCGGCCAGGGGCCCCGCCTGCGGCTCGACCAGCGGCGCGTGCGGGAAGACGTCCTCGGGAGCGACGGGCTCGGGCGTCTCAGCGTGGGCGACCGGGGCCGGCTCGGGATCGGGCAGCGCAGCGGCCAGGGCCTCGACGCTGACGGGCCCGGCCGCGGCGAGCGCGGCGGCGACCTCCGGCTCGTGGACCGGCTCCACCGGCGCCTCTGCCTGCGGGGCCTCGTCCTCGACCACGTCCTCCGGCGTCGCGACGGGCTCAGGGGCGTAGAGCACGGCGGCCTGGGCGCCGTCGGCGGCGGCCAGGGTGGCCGAACCGGCGGCGGCCGAACCGATCGTGGGCAGCACATAGTCCTTCATGCGCTGGCGGATCAGCTTCTTGTCGATCTTGCCGGTGGCGCCCAGCGGGATCTCGTCGACGAAGACGACGTCGTCGGGCATCCACCACTTGGCGATCTTGCCCTGCAAGAAGTCGATGAACTCTTCCTTCGTCGCGGTCTCGCCTTCCTTCAGCTTGACCAGCAGGATCGGACGCTCGTCCCACTTGGGATGCGGCACGCCGATGACAGCGGCCAGGGCGGCCTTGGGGTGGCCGACGGCGATGTTCTCGATCTCGATGGTGCTGATCCACTCGCCGCCGGACTTCACGACGTCCTTGGCGCGGTCGGTGATCTGCATGAAGCCCATCTCGTCGATGGTCGCCACGTCGCCGGTGTCGAAGAAGCCCTCGTCGTCGAGGATCTTGCCGCCGGCGCCGCGGAAGTACTCGGCGGCGATGATCGGCCCGCGGATCTTCAGGTGGCCGAAGGCCTTGCCGTCGTGCGGCAGCGGCTTGCCGTCGTCGTCGGTCAGCTTCAGCTCGACGCCCATCGGCGGGCGGCCCTGCTTGAGGCGGTAGGGGATCTGCTCGTCGTAGGACAGCTTCTCCAGCTGGTCGGTCATGGTCGACAGCGTGCCGACCGGCGAGGTCTCGGTCATGCCCCAGGCGTGGACCACCTCGACGCCGTATTTCTCGTGGAAGGCGCGAATGATGCTTTCCGGGCAGGCCGCGCCGCCGATCACCACCTTCTTCAGGGTGGTGATCTTCGAGCCGGTGCTCTCCAGGTGCTGCAGCAGCATCTGCCAGACGGTGGGCACGGCGGCCGAGAAGGTGACGCCCTCGGTCTCGAGCAGCTCGTGGATCGAGGCGCCGTCCATCCTGGCGCCCGGCATGACGATCTTGGCGCCGGTGGCCGGGGCCGAGAACGCCACCCCCCAGGCATTGGCGTGGAACATCGGCACCACCGGCAGGATCACGTCGCGCTGCGACAGGCCCATCACGTCGGGCTGCATGGTGATGAAGGTGTGCAGGAAGTTCGAGCGGTGCGAGTACATCACCCCCTTGGGGTCGCCCGTCGTGCCCGAGGTGTAGCAGAGGCCCGCCGCCGTGCCCTCGTCGAAACCGCCCCAGACGCAGTCGGCCGACTGCTCGGCGACCAGGTCCTCGTAGCACAGCAGGCCCTTGAAGTGCGGCGCCTCGCCGGCGAGGTGGAAGTCCTTGGGCATGTGGTCGCGGTCGGTGAAGACCACCACGTGCTCGACATTGGGCAGGCGGGGAACGATCCCCGCGATGATCGGCAGGAACGTCAGGTCGGTGAAGATCACGCGATCGCCGCCGTGGTCGGCGATCCAGGCGATCTGCTCGGGGAACAGGCGCGGGTTCAGGGTGTGGCACACGGCCCCAATGCCCATGATCCCGTACCAGGTCTCGATGTGGCGAGCGGTGTTCCAGGCCAGGGTGCCGACCCGGTCGCCCGGCTTGATGCCCAGCGCCAGCAGGAGGTTGGAGACGCGCTTGGCCCGATTGTGGATCTCGGCGTAGGTCGTGCGGACGATGGGCCCCTCGACCGACCGGGTGACCACCTCGCGGCCGCCGTGCCACTGGGCGGCGTGATCGATGATCTTGTCGAGCGTCAGAGCGCCATGCTGCATCAGACCTTGCATCGAAACCGCTCTCCCGCGTCCTGCTTATCGTTGTTCAGGAGAGGCTAGCGGCGCCCGCCCGGCGGCGCAACGCATGGCTCGCCCCAGGCGAGCAAGGCGAACGCGCCGACTTTGCGCGCGTCTGCACGGAGGCGTAGAGTATCGAGGCTTCCACACGGCCGCGCTGATCGGCCGCATGGCCCGTTCACTCCCAGAACGCCGTTTTGCGGTTAGCTTCAGCGCGACCTGGTTCGCTCCAGGTTGCGGGACGGGGTGCACGGCCATGCAATGGCTCGATGCTCTAGGCGCCGACGAACGGCTCGACGAAGTGGCGAACGACACTCGCCGCCTGACGATGTCGCGTCTGGTGTCCGCCGCCCTGGTGGCCATGGTCGTCGGGATCGCTCTGGGTCCAGCCATGGCCGCCGGCTGGTTCGGCGCCCTGGCGGCCGGGGAAGCCCTGGCCTCCCTGGTCATCCGCCGGTTCACCGGCCCCGTGAGCAACCGCGACCGGGCGCTGTTCGTGCTGGCCTCGATCCCGATCAACGTGGTGTGGTCGTGGCTGGCCGTGGCGCTGTGGATGTTCCCGCACCAGGACCTGCGGCTGGCCGCCCTGGGCGTTTGCGCCGGCCAGATCATCTTCACCCAGAACTTCCGGCACCAGCCGATCAGCCTGCTGGCGATCACCACCGCCCCGCCGCTGCTTTGCCTGGTCGCCTTCCCGTTCCTGACCAACGCGCCACACGGCATAGGGTCGCTGACCAACCGCTGGGCGATCCTGATGCTGGTGGCGACCACCATCAACGCAATGCTGCTGAACCGCGCCGCCGCCCGCAAGATGGACGAGCTGACACGCGGCCTGCGGCTGGAGAAGGAACGCGCCCTGGCCGCCTCACGGGTCAAATCGGTGTTCGTGGCGACCATGAGCCACGAGATGCGCACGCCGATGAACGGCCTGCTGGGCCTGGCCCACGCGCTGAAGGCCACCGACCTGGACGAGCGCCAGCGCGACTATGTCGAGCTGATGATCCATTCGGGCGACAGCCTGATGCAGCTGCTCAACGACGTGCTCGACATCGCCCGCCTCGACGCCGGCGAGGCCGAGCTGACGCCCTGCGACTTCGACCTGCACGACCTGGTCCACGCGGTGGCCGACACCTGGCGCGACATGGCCATGGTCCGCGGGCTGGCCGTGGACGTCCGCATCGATCCGTCCGCGCCCGACCGCCTGCATGCCGATCCCGCCCGGATCCGGCAGGTGCTGAGCGGCCTGCTGTCGAACGCCCTGAAGTTCACGCGCGTGGGCGGGGTGACCATCGAGGTCTCGGGCCAGGGCGCCGCGCCCGACGGGCGTGAGACCGTGGCCGTACGCATCACCGACACAGGCCCCGGCATCGACCCGGCCTTCGCCGAGCGGATCTTCGAAAGCTTCACCCAGGCCGACGAGAGCGTGTCGCGCGCCTATGGCGGCATGGGGCTGGGCCTGACCATCGCCCGGGCGCTGGCCCGCCGGATGGGCGGCGACCTCAGCCTGGAGCCGGCCGAGCGCGGCGCGCGGTTCCTGTTCCTGATCCAGGCCCCTCGCCCTGAAGCCCCGCCCCTGCCCGCGCCGGCGTCAGAGGCGGTCGAGGACGACGGCGCGACGCCGCGCGTGCTGATGGCCGAGGACAATCCGATGAACCAGATGGTCGTGCGGCTGATGCTGGAGGCCGCCGGCGTCGACCTGACGGTGGTCGAGGACGGCCGCCAGGCGCTCGACGCGCTGAAGGCCTCGCACTTCGACTGCGTGCTGATGGACATCAACATGCCGGTGATGGACGGGGTGACGGCCCTGTCGGAGATCCGCTCGGGCGCGGCCGGGGCGGCGAACACGCCGGTGATCGCCCTGACCGCCTCGGCCATGGCCGGCGATCGCGAGCGCTTTCTCAAGCTGGGCTTCGACGAACACCTGGGCAAGCCGGTCAAGCCGCTGGACCTGATCTCGGCCATCGCCATGGCGGTGGACCGCACGCCGCCGCCGGCCGCGGCGGTGGGGTAGCGCCTGCGGCGCGCCCCCTCCGGCCCTCCGGGCCACCTCCCCCAGAGGGGGAGGATTTGCGCCGCTAGATGCTCCCCCTCTGGGGGAGCTGTCGGCGAAGCCGACTGAGGGGGTTTGTCACCCCATCTGCTCGGCCAGGGCCCTGGCCTCGTCCTCGAAGGCGCTGACGGTGTCGACGCGGCGCCAGTCGATGTCGCCGGTGTCGCGGGTCAGCTGGCTTTCCAGTACGGCGACGTCGGCGTCGGAGGCGTCGTTGACGCGAGCGGCGACGCGGGCGCGCAGGACGTCGGCGGGGGCTTCCAGCCAGACGCCCTGGAAGGCCACGTCGAGCTTCCTGGCGAGCGCTTCGGCGCGGGCGCGCTGCTCGGGCTTGATGAACACGGCGTCGACGACGACCGAGCGACCGGCCTTCAGCACGAGTTCGGCGTCGCGGAACAGCTCGTCATAGACCTTGTCGCTGACTTCGGCGGTATAGGCCTCCTTGGGCAGGCGCTGCAGCGAGGGCACGTTCCACAGGCGCTTGCGGATCTCGTCGGTGCGCAGGACCACCGCGCCCGGCGCCGCGCCCAGGCCCGGCGCGCAGACGCGGGCGAAGGTCGACTTGCCAGAGCCCGACAGGCCGCCGGTGGCCACCAGGCTGACCGGCTTGGGGGCCAGGTGCTCGATGGCCGTGGCCAGATAGGCGCGGGCGGCCTCGTCGTCGCCGGTATAGGCCCAGACGTGGGTGCGCACGGCGGCGCGGACGCTGAGCATCAGCGGCAGAGCGGCCAGGCCCGTCCACAGGCCTTCCCCGAACGTACGGGCGGCCTCGTCGAGATAGGCGTTGAGCACCCGGCCGGCGGCGTCGCGACGACGGCGGAAATCCAGGTCCATCAGCAGGAAAGCCAGGTCGTACTGCACGTCGATGTCCGACAGGGCGTCGTTGAACTCGATGCAGTCGAAAAGGATCGGCTTGCCGTCCTCGATCAGGATGTTCCCCAGGTGCAGGTCGCCGTGGCAGTGGCGGGCGAAGCCCTCGCCGGCGCGGGCGTCGAGCTGCGGGCCCAGGCGCTTGAGCGCCAGATCGGTCTCCTCGACCAGCCGCTCGACGGCCTGGGCGCCCAGGCGCGGGGCGAGGCCCCGCAGCAGGTTGGCGTTGGAGGCGATGGTGTAGCCCAGCGCCGAGACGCCGCCGCCCTGCGGGCGCAGCGCGGCGCCGGCGTGGAACTGGGCGATGGTGCGGCCCAGCGACTCCTCAAGCGCGTCGTCGATGGCCCAGGGCTGGGAGGCCAGCACCGACTCGCCGTCGAACCGGCGCATCTCCAGCAGGTACTCGACCACCTCGCCGGCCCCGTCGATCTCGATGCCGCCATCGGCGGTCCGGGTCAGCTGGCGCACGGCGCGATAGATGTCGGGCGCGGCGGCGCGGTTGAAGGAAAGCTCGCGCTGCAGCGACCAGCGGCGCAACTCCAAGGTCGAATAGTCCAAGAAACCGAAGTCGACCGGGCGCTTCACCTTGAAGGCGGACTCGCCCACCAGGAACACCCGAGCGCAGGAGGTCTCGATGGTCTGATCGGCCTTTTGGCCAAGCCAAGCCGCCACTTCCTGTTCGCGCGCCGCTTCCGCGTCCTTGATCACGCCGTCCAACCTTCGTCTTCGCCCGCCCGATCGGCGGCGCCCGGGCGTCCCATAGCGCAAAGTTCGGTGCAAGTCCTCGCGGACGCTTGCGCGATCTACTTACGCGATAGTAGCGTTTAACCATCACAGTCTGATGTTGAGGAATCCCATGCTCATCGGCGCCGGACTGAAGCGGTCCGAGCACAAGAAGGCGGAGATCCTGGCCGCGGCTCGCGACATCTTCCTCAAGGAAGGCTACGCGGACGCCGGCATGGAGGCGGTGGCCCGCGCGGCGGGCGTCTCGACCGCCACGTTGTATGCCTACTTCCCCAGCAAGGCCGAGCTGTTCCGAACCGTCGTGGTCGACAGCGTACGGACGATGGCCGAGCCGGTGCGCGAGAGCGCCAAGACCGGCGGCGACGCCCGCGCCCGCCTGACCGCCCTCTCCCGGGCCTATGCCGAGTTCTTCGCCACGCCGGCCACGCGGGCGATGTTCCGGATGGTCACCGCCGAGCGGCGGCGCTTCGAGGGGGTCGCCGACCACTTCCTGGGGGCGGCGCGCGAGTCCCTGGGCGGGGCGGCGATCCAGGTGGTCAAGGAACTGAACGCGAGCGGCGAGCTGAAGGTCGAAAAACCCTCGTGGGCCGCGGGCCAGCTGATGGGCATGCTCGACCACGCCACCCTGGTGCTGGGCCTTTCGGCCGGCGACGAGGTGCAGCCCGACCGGCCGGTGAACCAGATCGCCGAGGACGCGGTGGAGACCTTCCTGGCGCGCTATGGTGCGGGGTGAGCGCGCTCGACGATTAAGGTCGAGCGTTGCACCGGCACAACTTACGCGGATCGTCGGTGGTGCTAGTCTGACGCTCGCCGATCCCGGCATTCCCGCAAGGACGCCCATGCGCCGCGTTGTCCTCGCCGCCCTGCTCGCCGCCGCCGCGAGCGCGCCCGCCGTCACGGCCCTGGCCGAACCGGACGCCGATCTCTTCCGCCAGCGCGAAGCCGGCGGGCCCGACGCCCGATATCGCGCCGCCATCGACAGGGGCTACGAAGCCCTCGCCGCCGGACGCCAGGCCGACGCGCTCGCGGCCTTGCGGGCCGCCGACGGCCTGCCGTTGCACGAGGCGGCCAACTACGCCCTGCTGCCGCAGATCGCCTGGCTGCAGGCGCGCGCGGGCCGGCTCGACGAGGCCAGGCGCACCGCGCTCGAAGCGCGGCTGGCGCTGGACCTGGAGTCGGGCGCGGCCCGTTGCACCGACACGACCCTGGACGCCAAGGCCTATGCGATCGAGGTTCGGACTGCCGCCGCCCGGCGCTATTGCAACGCCTTTGGCGACCCGCGCCCCGACGCGCTGTACAAGCGCAAGCTGGCGGCGGTGGAGGCGCAGCTGCGCTAGGCTCGGGGTCTCTGGGGGAAGACCATGAAGACGACATTTCGAGCCGCCGGCGCCGTGGCGCTGGCCGCGCTGGCCCTGTGCGGGTTCGCAGGCCAGGACGGCTATTTCGGCGATCCGGACGGGCGCAGCTATGGCGATCCGCAGTTCGCCGCCAGCCAGGCCCTGTGCCGCGCGGTGCGCGATCGCGCCCCGCCGCCGGAAGATCTGCCCGACGCGGCCACGGCCAAGGCCCTGGAGGGCTGCTCGTCCGAGGCGCTCTACTATGGGATCGGCATGACCCCCGATCCGGTGAGCGCCCGGCAATGCGCGATCCTGGAGATGAAGAACCAGGACAAGCCGTACGAGGCGTTCGCCGGCGCGGGCATGCTGATGACCATCTACGCCAACGGCCGGGGCGCGAGGAAGGACCTGGACCTAGCCGTCCGCATGGCCTGCGCCGTCTGGGGCGCGCCGGTCGACAACGACAACCTGGTGCAGGCGCTGGACCTGCGCCGGCGGGGCGGGTCGGCGAGCGAGCCCTTCGACTACTGCTCCGATGTGATGATCGGCGCATCGAACGTCTCTGGACCGATGTGCCTGACGCACGAGGCGCAGGTGGCCGAACCTGTCCGCGCCGCCCGGCTGGCGGTGCTAACACGCGACTTCTCGCCGGCGACCCGCCAGGCCTATGAGGCGCTGAACGCGGCCGAAGCGCGGTTCATCCAGGTTCGCCAGGACAACGAGTCCCCGCCGGGCGCGCAGAACCGGGGCGTTCCGCTTCGGATTTCCGAAGACGCCCGCGACGTCCATGTCGAGCAGCTGGAGCAGCTGTCGGGTTCGGCCCGCGTCACGGGCGCAGGCGAACACCGCTCCTATGACCGGAGCCTGAACCAGGTCTACCGCGTCGCCATGGGCGAACTGCCGCCGCGGCAGGAGGCGCAGGCCGGCGATATCACCCGCGAGGGCGTGCGCGAGACCGAGCGGGCCTGGATCGCCTATCGCGACGCCTGGCTGGCCTTCGCCCCGATCGCCTGGCCCGGGGCCTCGACCGAGGCGCTGGCGGCGCGGCTGACGCACGATCGCGTCGGCCAGCTGGCCTGCATCCTGGCCGACTTCGAGATCGACCCGAGCTACGCTCAGCGCTGCTCGGGGTACTGAGGCCTTCTCAGGGGAACAGTCGGCTGGTCGTCCAGGCGCCGTCGACGCGCTCGTAGACCAGGCGTTCGTGCAGGCGGAACGGCCGGTCGCGCCAGAACTCGATGACCTGCGGCGCGATGCGGAAGCCCGACCAGTGCGGCGGGCGCGGCACCTTGCCGATCAGGCCGTACTTCAGGCCCATCTCGGCCACGCGGCGCTCCAGCGCCAGGCGGTCGGGCAGCGGCCGCGACTGGTCGCTGGCCCAGGCGCCCAGCTGGCTGTGGCGGGCGCGGCTGGCGAAATAGGCGTCGGCCTCGGCCTCGCTGACCGGCTCGACCAGGCCGCGCACCCGCACCTGGCGGCGCAGCGACTTCCAGTGGAACAGCAGGGCGGCCTTGGGATTGGCGGCCAGCTCCCGGCCCTTGGCGCTTTCCAGGTTGGTGTAGAAGACGAAGCCGCGGCTATCGACGTCCTTGAGCAGCACCATGCGCGAATCCGGCATGCCGCTTTCGTCGACGGTCGAGACGGTCATGGCGTTGGGATCGTTGGGCTCGGACTTGCCGGCCTCGGCCAGCCACTCGCCGAACAGGTGGATCGGATCGCCCTCGGGCAGCAGCGGCGGCGGGGTGGCCGAGGCCACCTGGGCGACATAGTCGTCCTCGCTGGGCGAGGCGGGGATCAGCGGCGCGTCGGTCATGCCCTGGATATAGGCCCGTGCGCGGCCGGGGGCCATGCTTGACCGGACACGTAAGAGACGGCCGCCGCCGATCGCCGCATCCCGCGCCCGAAGAAGTTAACTTAACGCCCCGTTGACCAAGTCGGCGCAGGGTCGCGGCATGACCGCCGCCTCGGCCCCTTCCCTGTCCCTTTCCGCCGCCCGCGCGATCCTGGGCGTCGCGCCCGGCGCCGACGAGCGCGAGCTGCGCGCGGCCTATCGCGAAGCCGCCAAGCGCGCCCACCCGGACCGTCCCGGCGGCGATGCGGCCCTGTTCCGCGACGTGCTGACGGCCTACCGCATGCTGCAGGGCGTCGAGCCCCCGGCCGGCCTGGGCTTTCCCCCCGCCACCGTGCAGACCCCGGCCATGCCGAGCCAGGCGGTGCTGGAGATCGAGCCGGCCTTCGCCTTTTCCGGCGGCGCGCTGGAAGCCGAGATCGGCGGCCGCCGCCTGCGCCTGACCCTTCCCGCCGGCCTGCGCCACGGCGACACGGTGCGGGTGGGCGAAACCCTGCTGACCGCGCGCATCAAGGCCGATCCGGCCGCCCTGGTGCGCGGCCACGACCTGTGGCTGACGGTGCGCCTCGACGCCAAGGTGCTGGCCGAGGGCGGACGCGTGGAGCTGGACACCGTCATCGGCCCGCGCACCGTGTGGATCTCGACCAAGGCCGCCGAGCGGGGCCTGGTGCGCCTGAACGGTCAGGGCCTGCCGGCCCGCGCCGCCCATACCGCCGGCGACCTCTTCCTGCGCCTGGAGCGCACCGGCGCCGTGCACGAAAGCGCCGCCCGCTCGCAGCTGAAGCGCTTCGCGGCCGCCTGGGCGGCCTGATCGCTCACGACGCGTCGGCGAAGCCCTTGGCGCGCAGCGTCAGGCGGCCCGCGCGCGGGTCGTGCTCGAACACCAGCCCGCCGCTCACCCGCGATCTCTGCGGAATGTAGTCCAGGGTGGCCTGCGCCGTTTCCGGCCCGCCCCGCCCGCTCAGCACGCCCTCGATCGCCACCTGGGCGGCCGAGGATCCGCCGTGGTTGATCGCCTCGACCTGCGCCACGAAGCCATGCGGCGTCGGCGTGACCTCGACCAGCCGCACCTCGATGGCCGGCGGCGAGCGCTCGCCCAGGACCGCGTCCCAGGCGACGAAGCCGACGGCGACCAGGGCGCAGGCCAGGCCGATCGCCGCCGAGATCCATTCCAACAGCGGCGGCGCGTTCGGCGACGACGGCTTGGCGGGCGCGGGCTTGCGCCTGGCTGGTGCGCGCTTGGCCGTCGCCATCAGACCACCAGCCGCGCGGTGGCCGCGCCCAGCGCGGCGGGAAAGGCCAGGACGATGGTCATGGTGGCGATCTCGTGCGGGGCGACGCCGTCGGTGCGCCCAAAGGTCCAGAGCAGATAGAGGCTGACAACCAGCGCCACCCCGTAGCCGGGCGCGGTGAAGCCGACGAAGGTGCGCAAGGCCCCGCCCGCCTCGCGCCGCCGGCTCTCGCCGGGAAAGCCCAGCCGGTAGACGAAGACGTGCAGCAGCAGCACCGACAGCGCCATCAACAGCAGGGCCTGCAAGGGCCCCATCTGGTAGGCGATCAGGATCATCTCCTCCGTCGGGGCGACGGTGAAGGCCAGGAACAGCGCGCCGACCGCCATCAGGAAGATCTCGCCCAGCGTGCCGGCCCGCTCCTTTTCGTGCGTGGAGGGCGCGCCCTCGCCCAGCTGCTTGCCGGCCACCAGGGCGCCGATCGCGCCTGGAACCGCGCAGAGCGCGACCTTGCCAAGGTCGGCCTGGAACGACAGCCCCTGCCGGAAGAGCACGCCGAACACCGCCAGCAGCACCCCGGCCAGCAGGAAGCCGACGCCGAAGGCGGCCAGGGCGTCCAGCACCTCGTCCCTCAGGCGGAAGGTCGGCTCGAACCCGGCGTAGTAGGAAAGCCCCAGCAGCATGGGCAGCGACAGCAGCAGAAAGGTCAGCAGCCGCGTCCGCTCGACCGCCATGCCCAGCGACCACATCTCCATGGTCATCAGCAGCGGGAACGAGAACAGCAGCGCCCCGCCGAACGCGCGGGCCAGGGCCCGACCATAGGCGGCGTTTGCGTCCAAGGCGGCTCCTCCCGTGACCGCCCCTGCAACGGCCAGGCTTGGCGGCGGGTTCCGCTTCAGGCGTAGGCGATCAGGCGCCCCAGAACCCCGACCGCGATCCACAGCCCGAGCGAGGCCAGCGCCATGAGCCGGGCCGCCGGCGGCGCGGCGGCGTCCCAGGCCGACAGGCGAGCGCTCCACAGCAGGCGGAAGGCGACAGCGTTGGCCAGGGCGACGACGATCAGCACGAGCTTGCAGCGGAACACGGCCGAGCCGGCCAGGGCCTCGGCGTCGGCGGCGAACAGGACAAGACCCGTGGGCGCCATCAGCGCCAGCCCGGCCGCCGCCATCGGCGTCAGCACCCGCGACAGGGCCGCGACCGGCAGCGCCCGGAAGGCGCCCGCCAGTCGCAGATCAAGCAGGCCAATGCCCCCGACCAACAGGACAAGGCCCGCCAGATGCAGCAGGTTGGCCAGCGGATAGGCGTAGGCCGACCCCCGCGCCCAGGCTCCGAACGCGGAGTCCTGCAGCGCCGAGACCAGCTCCACCTAGCGCAGCTCGACCGTCTTGCCGTCGACCGTGACGCGCTCGATGCGCATCTCGGCCACGCCGTCCTTGCGCGGATAGCCCTCGAGCGTGACCGCCTTGCCCGAGGTCAGCATCTCGCGCGACAGGCCGCGCGCCTCCATGCGGGCGACCGGGGCCAGCACCACGTCCCAGTCCTTGCCCCCGTGGCGCACCTTGGCCGCGCCGTGGGGATTGCCCCAGCTGACATCGGTGAGCGGCGCGGTGATCTTGAGGGTCTTGTCGGCGTCGTAGGCGCTCCAGCCGTGATGGGCCAGGGCGGCGGCGGGAACGACGAGCACGACGGCGGCCACCGAGAGCGGCATGAGCCTGAACATGGGTCTTCACCTCTTCACGTCCCGACAGGCGAAGTGGGACACGAAGCGACGGCGGGGGCAAGCGCCCCCATGGTCACTCCAGCGTCATCCCCGGCGTCCAGCCGCTGGCGGCGAGGAAGGCGCGGGCGTCGGACACGGTGAGGATGTCGCGCAGGGCGGCGCGCTTGTCGCGGGCCCTGGTGTAGTAGGCCTTGGCGATGCGGTAGCCGGTCCAGTAGCCGAGATCGGCGGGCTTCTCGGGCGTGGAGTTGTAGAACCAGGCCGACAGGTCGGTCTTGTCGAGGTCGGCGGCGAAGGCGGTCTCGATCTCGCGCTCGCGGCCCTTGGTCAGGGGCTCGAAATAGACGTAGGCGGGGTGGCCGATCAGCAGCTCGGTGACGAACTCGGCGCCGCCTTCGAGCAGGGCCGTCTCCAGCACGGTGGGGTTTTCCTTCTCGGTCAGCAGCGGGTTCTGCTGGGCATGGGCGTACTCGTGCAGCAGCACGCCGACGAAGCGGCTCTCGGTGTCGGGATTCATGAACTCGGTTGTGCACAGGGCCTCGAGCCCGACCTGGACGCCGGTGACCGGACTGCCGATCGCCACCGGCTTGCCGCGGCCGACCGCCACGGTCACCGTGGGCACGCGCGCCTGCGGATAGAAAGCTGTGAACTTGCCCAGGGCCGTATCCACCCGCCCCTTCACCTTGGGCAGCACGTCGGCGCAGGCGCGAGCCTTCCGGTACAGTTCAGGCCGTGCGGCGATGGCCTCGGCCAGCCGGGTCGCGGTCGTGCGGCGAGCATCGAAGAAGGTGCGCAGGCCCGGCGAGCCCGCGTCGATATAGCCGGCCTGAAGCTGCTCGGCGTTTGGGCGGCCGCCTGCCTGATCGTAGAGCCGGTAGAACAGGTCGACGTCGGCGGTGTCGAGACTGGACGCGGCCCCTTTCGTCCAGGCCGGACCGGCCAGAACCATCGCCGCCGCCAGGCCGGCCGTCAAAATCCAGGATCGCACGGCCCCTCCCCCTTTTCTTATCGCGCGGCGAAACTGGCCCGCCGAAACCGCGAAGATCAAGGGCTAGGCCACCGCGCCCGTCCCAGGCGTGTCAGCAGCTTCCAGGCCGCCGCGAGAAAAATCGCGACGTCGCCCTTGAAGTTACATCGCGCACGATTAAATCGTTCTCACCAATTCAATCGCAGGAGCGAACCCGATGAGCACTCTCTACCAAACCCGCGCCACGGCCACCGGCGGCCGCGAAGGCGGCGTCCGCAGCAACGACGGCCTGCTGGACGTGCGCCTGGCCATGCCCAAGGCCCTGGGCGGCAAGGAAGACGGCACCAATCCCGAGCAGCTGTTCGCGGCCGGCTACGCCGCCTGCTTCCAGAGCGCCATGGCCTT
>PJUJ01000165.1_pt1 | contig 47968 bp, 51 predicted proteins | sample 1512321 | NCBI WGS metagenome assembly PJUJ01 (sample SAMN08177669, study PRJNA422409) | Feces metagenome, whole genome shotgun sequencing project. | isolation source: Chicken feces enriched on filter paper: beechwood xylan treatment | host: Gallus gallus | place: USA: Madison | collected 2015-01-15 | reverse complement strand
ATTCTTGGACAAATAAATTTTATAGCATACTTTTGAAATGGATTGTGTATTTATTATTGCCAAATATGTTGCACTCCAAATTACCAATTTTGCTGCATTCTTATTTTCCATTTACACCTTATATATATATCTAAAGATAAATTAAAACTAATAATTAAAGATATTTCTAATTCTAATTTTAAATTCGAAATGGATAGAATAAAATTAGATCTTGTGGTCAATTTTCAAAAAGAAATTATAAAAATAAAAGAAGTTATTCAAAATGATAAGTTGGCGAGCGAAGTTTGTTCTTCCAAAATAGTTTTCGATCAGTTAATTGAATTAAAAATGTTATTAATTGAAAAATTTATAATATATATATCAATTTTTAATAATAGAAATATAACAGATAATTATTATCCATCTTTTTATACTGATAATTTTGAAAGTTTTAAGAATAAATATGCAAAATACAAAATAAATGGATATAGGGTATTGAAACATGGAAATTTTTTTAACGGTAATGCTAAAATACCTATTGAACCTAAATACTTTCAGATACTAAAAAAACTCTACAGTGATGGCAAGAAATGGTCATATAGGCAGATTTCAAAAGAAGTAAATACCATTAGAATACTCGATGGTAAAAAACCTCTTTCAAAACAAACCTATATCAATATTATTAAAAATGATTTAGATTTTATGACCATGTATATGGTGAGATATGGAGATGAGGAACTAGATAAATTCCTCCCACATCCAAGAAGGTTAAAGCCCACTGAAATTTTGTCAGTTATTCAAATGGATGGAGGTCGAATAAATATCCTAACAAAAGACAGTAGTAATAAGCTTGTTTTTTATTATTTAGTTGTAGCTCTCGATGTTTATAGTAACAAAATAGTAGGGTATAAGTTAGTAAACATGGAAAATCTTGAATCCTATTTTGAAATAATTAAGGGTGTCATAAAATCAAACTTTGTATATCCAAAAGAAATCGTTGTCGATAATTTACGATCATTAACCTCAAATAAAGCAAAAGATTTTTTTAATAGATTAAATACAATAGGTGTCAAAGTTAGATTTCATAAAGCCAATAATCCTCAAGATAAGGCCCAAGTTGAAAATTGGTTTAGAATTTTCAATAAACTATACTTGAAAAAAGTTGACGGATTTTTAGGTGAGGGAATTAAGAGTAAAAGTAAAGATGCTAGACCAAATGATTTGATATTAAAAGCTAATAGAAATCCTAAGAATGCAATGGATGAAGCTAGCTTACAAAGTTTAATTGATCAACAAATTAGTTTATACAATAATAATTACAAAACTACTGAAAATACGTTAACACCAAATAATGAATTTAATTTAGAATACCCTAATTCAGATTTGAGAACAAATTTTGAAGAAATTTACAGATACTTATTTTATAACGAATTAAAAGTTTACTTAAACAAGAGCTATATATCAATTACTATAAATGGAAAAATTCATGAATACATGTTCTATGATGACTCATATGATTTTTTAAAATTGCATTTTAAAAAATATATTTACCTACGTCTTGATAAAGAAAATCCAGAGAAACTATTTTTATATAGCAGTAAACATTCCATAAAAAGTATAATAACGCTAACCTTGTACAAAAGTATACCTATGGCTTCACATGAAATGACGAAAGAACATTTATCAAATGCATATTTCCATTCTAGTCATAGTAAAAAAGTTAAAGACCTTCTACAGGAAGACATAAAGGGTCTACGAAAATCAATTTTAGAATTTGATGTCCATAAAAAAAAGGATAAAAGCAATCTCATTTACAATAAAATAAAGTTGGAAAAAATTCCAACAGATTTGTTGAACGAAAAATTTGATTCTAAAGAGCTTATTAAAGTGAGTGCTGAAAATGAATATAGGGACAAGAATGATGATCAAATTATAAGTATGTTGAAAAACATGAAGTTATTATTTAAGATGAAAGGTTCTAACGATCTAATTAATTGATTTTATGAATGATATAGACCTAAAAGATTTTTATATTGATAAAATCACCTCTAATGGTGAGATAATCATTGAAACTGATAACTATTTAACGATACAGCAAGTTTGTAGTGAGAATCTGTCTTTAAAAAACATGAGTATTATTATCGGAGAGCCTGGCTTTGGAAAAACAATTAGCCTAACGAAGTTTAAAAATCAGAATAAAAACGTTTTTTATATCACTGTTAAGAAATCAATGACTCCTAAAATATTTTACTCCAAGATATTGGAAATTATCGGCTTTAAGAATTACTTTAAACAGGATAATATATATCATATAATTGAAAGCATATCTTACTATCTTAATGAAAACCACAATAATAATCTCCTTATTATAGATGAAGCGGGGAAATTATCACATAGTAGTATTTTGTATTTACATGATTTAAGAGATAATTGTAAAAATTCAACGGGCATTGTATTAGCAGGACCTAAATATTTTGAAAATAATATTAGGAGTATGCTTAACAAAAACATAGAAGGAATTCCTGAGTTTTTCAGAAGGGTGAATAATTGGATTGAACTAGATAAACCTTCTATTCACGAAAAAATGGCTTTGTGTATCCATAGAGGTATTAAGAACGACCTGTTAATTAAAGAGATTGCAACGAATGATAATTATAAAACACTTTCGGATGTAGATAATGTTTTAAATAATATTGGGTTAATAGTAAAACGAAAACTAAATAATCAAATATGATATTTCAGTTTTAAGTAATCAATTGTTTTATTAACATAGTAATCATTTGTTTTGGACATTGCAATTGTTTAATACTTATAGTTATGTATAATTAAGTAGTATTTACCAGCGATTTGAAACTATATAATTTGTCTTATAATTTATATTATGTTAAATAGAAGTATTTAATAACCTTCCCTTTCGTGAAAAATATCATAGAATTCCCATGTTTATAACTTTAATCTTATATTCAATTATTATTGGCTTATTTTGTAGCCTAATATTAATACCATGTCTACGAAGCAATCACGTGCAGCAAAAAGAACAATCTACTTCAGTATTCTCGGAAGTTTTGGCTTAGCTCTGATCAAGTGGCTTGCTGGGTTCTTTGGAAATTCATTTGCCTTGATTGCGGATGCTATAGAATCCACATCAGATATTTTTTCATCCATCTTGGTTTTGTTGGGTATTAAATATTCTGAACGTCCAGCAGACAAAACGCATCCTTATGGACATGGACGCATTGAACCTTTAATAACGTTTATTGTCGTCATATTTTTGGTAATTTCGGCAACCTTTATTGCTCACCAAAGTCTTATCAATATTCGAACTCCTCACGATTTACCTAAGCCCTGGACTTTAATTATCTTAGGATTAATTATCATTTGGAAAGAAATAAGCTATCAAGTTGTGATGCGTAAAGCTCGAATATTAAATAGTAGTTCACTAAAAGCAGACGCTTGGCATCATCGCAGTGATGCAATTACTTCGGTGGCTGCTTTTATAGGTATTTCGATGGCTTTGTTGCTTGGCGACGGATATCAATCTGCTGATGATTGGGCTGCTTTATTCGCTTCCGGATTTATAATTTATAACTGCTACCGCATTTTCAGACCTGCTTTAGGGGAAATTATGGATGAAAATCTTTATGAAGACATGGTTGAAGTAATAAAAGAAAAATCTCTTAATGTCAAAGGATTAATTGCTACGGAGAAATGTTTTGTGCGTAAAAATGGAATGTACTTTTTGGTTGACATTCATGCCATTGTTCCCTCGGAATTTACAGTAAAAGAAGGTCACGATATTGCGCACAATCTTAAAGATTATTTGATGGCAGAAATGCCTGAGATTTCGAATGTCTTCGTACACATCGAGCCGTTTAATCCAAAAGTGTACGAAGCAATGACGAATAATAATTAAAAATATTGGGGATAGGCAAATATTCCAGGCATACCTCCTGTATGAATATAAAGCACCTTCTCTCCTTTCTTAATCACATTATTTTGTATATCCATCAGCAATCCTGTAAACGCTTTCGAAGTATAGACAGGATCCAAAAAGATGCCCTCATTTTTAGCTAAAAACTTGATGGTGTCAATATGAAAATCCGAAGGAATGCCGTATGCTGTCCCGCTATATTCATTAGAAACCACGGTATCGGAGGCCGAAAGCGAAATTTTAGATTCACATAATTCCAGAGCTTCGTTAGCAATTTTTAAAGTGTGCAGTGCCAATTCGCCTTGATCTGGTTCAACATTATATGCTTTTATATTGATTTTAGTTTCTGAAAGTGTTTTTCCTACGACTAAGCCTCCATGTGTTCCACCAGACCCCGAAGCTGTGGCAATCAAATCAAATTGAAGGCGCATGTCATTTTGCTGTTTTATTATCTCAAAATAACAGTCTACGTAACCTAATGTACCGAGTGCATTTGAGCCCCCAACAGGAATCACATAAACTTTACCACTCTCCTTTTCTATGGTCAATTTTCGCTCTTCTATAGCTCTGTAGGCTTTCTCATTGTCTGTAACCTCATGAATAGTTGCATTAACAATATTATTCAGAATTATATTTCCATTGTTAAAATAAGATCCCTCCTTAACAGGTACAGACTTTTTAAGAAAAAGTTCGATTTCAAAGCCGAACATTTTAGCAGCAATGGCGGTCATTCGCGCATGATTGGATTGAATTGCTCCGACAGTGAATACATGGGTAGCTTTTTGCTTTTCTGCCTCCCCCAACAAATATTCCAGTTTACGAAGTTTGTTTCCGCCAAATCCGACAGGAAACAAGTCATCGCGTTTAATGTATATATCTACACCTACGGCTTTGCTTATTCTCTTTAGATGATATATAGAAGAAGGCTGCTCGATTAATTTTACCTTCGGATATTTTTTTAAATTTATTCTCTTCATGCCCGTTATATTTGAATCAAGATACTAATTTATCTATTATTACCATACATTTATTCTAAAGATTGCTTTTGCAATTATTTTGTGACTTTTAATCAAAAAGCTTCCTAAAAGTAGTATTATCACAGGTATAAAATGTATATTTGGTAAATTTCATTACAAATTAATACAAATCTATCAATAGAAAATGCTAAATTTTAAAAACTTTATTGATTACGTTGAAAGTCAAAATCCTCACGAGCCTGAATTCTTGCAAGCAGTGACTGAAGTCGTAGAAGATTTAATCCCTTATATTAACGAACATCATCCGGAGTATGCTGATCTGAAAATCTTGGAAAGATTGGTAGAACCTGAACGTGTGGTGTCATTCCGTGTCGCATGGGTGGATGATCAAAACAATGTACAGGTCAATAAAGGTTATAGAGTTCAAATGAATAGCGCTATAGGACCTTACAAAGGAGGGTTACGCTTTTCGCCAACTGTAAATCTTAGCATTTTAAAATTTTTAGCATTTGAGCAGGTTTTTAAAAATGCACTAACTAGTCTTCCTATTGGTGGTGGTAAAGGCGGTTCTAATTTTGACCCTAAAGGAAAATCAGATAATGAAATTATGCGTTTTTGCCAAGCCTTTATGACTGAATTATATCGTCATATTGGATCAGAAACCGATGTTCCGGCGGGTGATATTGGCGTTGGCGGACGCGAAATCGGTTATTTGTTTGGACAATACAAAAGAATCCAAAATACTTTTACTGGTGTTTTAACAGGTAAAGGTGTGCAATGGGGAGGTTCTTACATTCGTCCTGAAGCTACGGGATACGGTCTTTTATATTTTGTAAAAAGCATTTTCGAAAACGAAAATGACACACTAGATGGTAAAGTAGTTGCTATTTCCGGAGCAGGAAATGTTGCTTATTATGCCGCGGAAAAAGCACTTTCTTTCGGAGCTAAAGTAATCACCTTGTCAAACAGCACGGGGACTATTTATGATAAAGAAGGCTTTACACATGAAAAACTAACTTACATTGCTAAATTAGGAAGGAATTTAGAATCCTTCCCTGAGAAATACCCATCTGCCACTTTCCATGCCGGTGAAAAACCTTGGCAATTCGCATGTGATATTGCGCTTCCTTGTGCTACACAAAATGAATTGAATGAGGCTGATGCCAAGCAGCTTATTGCGAACGGCTGTACATGCGTAGCTGAAGGCGCAAATATGCCATCTACAGCTGAGGCAATAAAAGTATTCCATCAAGCAAAAATTGCCTATGCTCCAGGTAAGGCAGCAAATGCTGGTGGTGTAGCCGTGTCTGGTTTAGAGATGTCCCAAAACTCAATTGGTCAACAATGGAATTCAGCCAAAGTAGACGACCGTTTGAAAGCTATTATGGAAAACATCTATAAAACATGCGTGCGTTACGGAAAAGAAAAAGACGGTTATATAAATTACCTAAAAGGTGCAAACTTGGGTGGATTTATCAAAGTCGCCGAAGCTATGAAAGCACAAGGTGTTTTATAGAATTACTAATTTTTAATTGTTTAATTCATAAAGGAATAATCGCAAGGTTATTCCTTTCATTTTTTGCTTTGTGTTAGTAGATTTATTAGTTTCTTTGTAACGAATTATAGTATACAAGCATGAGAACATTAGCAGAATTACCACATCCCGAATGTAAGATTACCATTTTCGGGATGAATCAAAAATATATTATCAAGTTTGAACAGGGTTCTTTGGAACAGACTTACAAAATAGCAGAAGCCGATATTTTAAACGGAGTGAATGGAGTTTTTGAAATTTTAGACGAAGACTTTATAAGTAAAGTATTAGAAAATTTTTCCAATATGCGAACAGCTTTTATTGATACATATAATAAATACAATTAAATACTTTATTTAAATAATTATTGTAAATATCTGTTAATAATATAGTTAAATTCAATAATATCAGGATGCCAAATATAATTTGGCATCCTGATATTTAAAATATTTTAATTAATACTTTATTCTCAATAAATAAGTTACATAAACAATATAATCAACTGATATTTAACAAATTAAATATTTATTAAAAATTATATTTGGCAAAGTTTTCTATCCACTTTGGTAATTCCGAAGCAGCTTTTCCTTTAATAATTTCAACCTTTGAATTTAATCGAATTGCATTAGGATTGGGATCAATTAAAATAATTTTGCAGGAGTCTGGCGCTTCGTCAAGAAGGTACGCCGCTGGATAGACTTTTAAAGAAGTTCCTACTACCAATAGTATATCTGCATCACTTACTACTCTATTTGCTATCATCATATTGGGAGCGTATTCTCCAAACCAAACAACATGGGGACGCAGAGGGGAACCTAATTCACAGACATCATCTAGCGTAATTTCATCCTTGTCCAAAGGATACACCAATCTTGACTCCCTTGAGGATTGAGCTTTCATAATTTCACCGTGTAGATGTAGTATATTTTTGCTTCCAGCTCGTTCATGTAAGTCATCTATATTCTGCGTGATAATATGCACGTTAGCATATTTTTCTAATTCTACCAAAGCTAGGTGTCCCGCATTAGGCTGCGCCTCACGACAGGCTTTACGGCGAATATTATAGAAACGAAGTACTTTTTCTGGATCCTTGATCCATGCCTCTGGTGTCGCTACATCTTCTATCCTATGACCTTCCCAAAGACCATCCGTTCCGCGGAATGTTTGCAATCCGCTTTCTGCGGAGATACCCGCACCTGTAAATACAACTATTTTCTTTGTAGACATAATAAAAAAGATAATGGTCAAAAATTAAGAATTTTTGACCATTATACAATGAGAATTGATTATTAACCTATTTTACAAAGTACCGATGTTCTATTACTGTTACTTCATCTTTTTCGTTAGCAAGTTGATCTACGGCTGCTTTGATAGTGCATTTTCCTGTAATTCCACGGTACACTAAAGCCCCCCCTAACCCTACACCTGAAATCGCTGTAATCGGATTTTTTAAGAGTTGTCTAACACCAATACTTAAAATTAATCCACCAGCAACAACTGAAAGTATACGCTCCGAAGTACCTACATTTCCATCTACACAACCTTCGTCTACTTTTCTTTTGATTTTATCTATAGCATAATTTATTAGTGTGTTCATAGTTTTGATTTTGTGTTCAATAATTAAACATTCAACCCTAAACTTTGTTTGCTTGCTCGCATTTATTTTTTTTGAAAATTACAAGGAGAATAGTATTTTAACCATCAGATTTATAAATTATGAAAGTTAAAAAGCATTCTGGAGAATTAGTAGATTTCAATCCCAATAGCCTTCGCCATTCTTTGTCCCGTTCTGGTGCTTCTGATAAGGAAGTAAATCAAGTTTTTGAAGCATTAAAACCAAAAATTTACGATGGTATAAGTACACGTGAGCTATATGAGATCGCTTTCGATGAACTAAAATTAACACGCAATACTTATGCGGCGCGTTATAGTTTAAAAAAAGCGCTACGTGATTTGGGTCCAGAAGGTTTTTATTTTGAAAAATGGGTGGCTCGCATGTTTCAAGAAGATGGTTACAAAGCTATTACAGGGCAGACCATCCAAGGGCATGCAGTAACGCACGAAATTGATGTGGTAGCCTCAAAAGGCAATGATTTACTCGCTATAGAATGTAAATTCAGAAACGATGTGGATGCCAAAATTTCGGTAACAACACCAATGTATTTTTTATCTCGAGTACAAGATATCAGCAGTAAGCCTTATACTTTCTTCAACAAAACATTACAAGTTACACAAGGCTGGTTAGTGACAAATGCGTATCTGACTGCTGACTCCAAAACATTTGGAGAGCATTACAAAATGAATTTGCTAGCTTGGGATTATCCGGAAAATAGAAGTATAAAAGTAATTGTCGATAGCAACTTTGAATATCCTATAACATGTTTGACCACTTTGTCTGCAGATGACAAAGCTAGATTACTGAAAGCACAGTGCATTTTGGTAAAAGATGTAATTCGAGATCCTAAATTTTTACAGGTAATTCAAGCAGACGATAATAAGAAGTATAAAATCTTAAAGGAAGCGCAAGAATTAGTTGAAAGTCCATTAGAACATTTGAATTTGTAAAATAATTACACTTCATCGCAATCAATGGTTTTTACTTCCGTAAACAATTTTATAAATTCTTCGAATTGTGTACCATCATTGTTAATGTGTGGCAAAAGATTGTTTACGGCATTCCACCAACCATAGCTTAATACACGATCAAAAGCGATTTCTTGTGCTTTTGCTGATTTACTATTTTTTAGATATTCCTCCCAAAGAATTTCAGGCGAACCGTTATTTTTCATTTGCTCTTTAGTCAAGTGTTCATATGCCTTAAGCAGTTTTTCACCTCCACTATGTAAGGATTCAGCGTATAATTTGACGGTTAGGTTATTTTGATAGTGTTTCAAGAGTTCCTTCGTCTCTCCTTTTCTAGCTTGGAATTCTACATTCTTTATTTGATATGTAGCATCCAAAAAAGTAAGCAAAGAATCTTTTAAAGACTGGAAATATTTGATATTGACAATGTCTAAGCTATTAATCTCTTCTTTTGCATTTTTATAATCCTCATGCAGTTGCTCTTCATCGTTTGTGTACAATCCATATTCACCTCTTACCAATTTATAGGTGTCAGCTAATTGATTTGTGGTATAAAGTGTAGTATCAAATATTCCTTGGTATTGGCATAGCTCATCTTCAAATTTGAAAGGTTCTTGTGCATGCGCTTGTAGCGATAGCACTAACAAAATAAACGTTGAAATTTTAATAATTAACTGAATCATAAAATGAAAACAACGATAAGATAAATCCGTTTGCAAAGGTTGAAATTATTTTTCAACTATTTAGTTTAAGATAAGAATAAAATTGGACAGTTCATGCGGAATTGAAAAGTGGAACATAAATATTTTTTATACATACAAATGACTAATGCTGCATACTTTTAGATTCCGATTTTCAAGAATAATTGCGTAATTTCGCGTCATATGGAAACAGTTGTTAGCGGTATCAGAAGTACCGGAAAATTACACTTAGGAAACTACTACGGAGCATTGAGTAATTTTGTCAAGATGCAAAATGAGTACAATTGCTTCTTTTTTATAGCTGACTTACATTCATTGACGACACATCCTACACCACAGGATTTGCAATCTACAGTGCGCAATGTGGTGGTAGAATATTTAGCTGCCGGTATTGATCCCGAAAAATCAACTATATACATTCAATCCGATGTACCTGAAGTTGCAGAACTCTACTTGTACATGAATATGAATGCCTATTTAGGCGAATTAGAACGCTCTACTTCATTTAAAGATAAAGTACGTTCTAACCCTGACAACGTAAATGCTGGTTTATTAACTTATCCTGTTTTAATGGCTTGTGATATTTTGTTACATCACGGAACTAAGGTTCCTGTAGGAAAAGATCAAGAGCAACATTTGGAAATGACGCGTACCTTTGCGAATCGTTTCAATCATTTGTATAAAACAGATTATTTCAAAGAAGCTTTTGCATTTAGTTATTCGGATAAATTAGTAAAGGTACCAGGGTTGAGTGGTCAAGGTAAAATGGGTAAATCAAACGGCGAAGCGGATTGTATTTATTTATCGGATGCTCCTGAAGTGATTCGTAAAAAAATTATGCGTGCTGTTTCGGATTCAGGACCTACAGAACCAAATCAAGCTAAACCAGAAGCTATTCAAAATCTATTTGATTTGATGAAAGTGGTTTCATCTGATGACACTTTAGCGCACTTTGATGAATTATACAATAAATGTGAAATTCGCTACGGGGACTTCAAAAAGCAATTGGCGGAAGATATGGTCATCGCTACAGAACCTGTTCGTTCACGTATTGAAGATATCACGAATGACGATGAATACATCAGAAAAGTGATTAAATTAGGTGCTGAAAAAGCGCAAGCGAGTGCACAAAAAACAATTAAAGAAGTAAGAGAAATTATAGGTCTTAAAAAACTATATTAGAATAAGTTATGCATATTGCAATTGTAGGGAATATAGGAGCTGGCAAAACCACATTGACAAAATTGTTGGCACAACACTTAAATTTTGAGCCACAATTTGAAGCGGTGGACAACAATCCTTATTTAGAGGATTTTTACAGCGACATGAAGCGTTGGGCTTTCAATCTGCAGATATTTTTCTTGAATAGTCGCTTTAGACATATCGTAGAACAACAATCCAAAGGCACAAACATGATTCAAGATCGTACCATCTATGAAGATGCTTACATCTTTGCCGAGAACTTGTACGACATGGGCTTGATGAGTGCGCGTGATTTTGATAATTACAGCAATATTTTTCAAAGCATCATCCACTATATCAAACCACCGGATTTGTTGATTTACTTAAAGGCGTCAGTGCCAACATTGGTTAACAATATCCAAAAACGTGGTCGTGATTACGAATCAGCTATTCGTTTGGATTATTTGTCTAAATTGAATGAAAAATACGAAAAATGGATTAATAATTATACGGATGGCAAATTGTTAATCTTAGACAAAGACAACTTAGACTTTGCGAACAATCCTGAAGATTTAGGTTATATCAAAGAAAAGATTGACGCCGAATTGTACGGATTATTTAAATAATAATATTTGCTTCATTCAACCATGAGGAGAAATCTGGTAAAATGAATATAATTTATTCATCATACTTTTAGATTTCTCCTCATTCTTCGTCGAAATGACGAATACGTTTTCTTACTCTCTTCTAAATTATTCTATAACACTAACCGAAAACCTAACAGGCGACAATGGAAAATCATCCTTATCGGTTTTGAAGCGACTAATAGTCATAATTACTTCCATTCCTTCATATATCTCACCAAAAACAGTATAATCGCCATCCAAACGTGGAAGGCCACCATTTTTCAAATATTCTTCACGTTGTTCTTTAGTAAACTTTCGACCTTTCTTAGCTTCCAAAGACTGTAAATCTTCTTCTGAGACTTTTTTACCAACCACAAAATAGATTTGATTCAAAAATGAAGCTTTTTCTGGGTTATCATCACGACCTTGACCTAATGCGCCCATTTTATGGAAGGCTCGAGCATCAAACTCTCCAGCTAAACGAGGTTTATTCCCTGTTGGGTCAGCAGCTTCTCTTTTAACAATATCAATATCATGCTCTCCTCCTTGCACCACGAAATTCTCGATAATTCGATTGAATAATGCACCTTGATATATAGAATCTTTTATGGAATTCAATAACAAATCGCGATGCTGGGGTGTAAAATCATAAAGCAGCACTTTGATAGTACCATAATCTGTCTTAAAAGCTACTTTTCGAGATTGCGCAACAGAAAAGTGCTGAATTGACAGAAATAGAAATAAGAGAGTGAGATAACGCATGAGTGTAGTTTTAGATGTCCCAATATAGAAAATATACACGAAAATTTTACTGTATTAAACTATAAATCACTATGCCAGAATGAAATGTGGAAATCTCCAAAAATGTGCAAAAACTGACCTACTCATTCTGTTTTTTTATCCTTATTTTCGTACGTTATAACAAAAGCTAAGTGAATGGAACTAACTAAACTTGAGATCAAAGGATTTAAAAGTTTTGGTGATAAAATCACAATAAATTTTAATGAGGGCGTGACAGCAATTGTCGGTCCAAACGGCTGTGGTAAATCCAATGTGGTGGATGCGATTCGTTGGGTATTGGGTGAGCAAAGTACAAAAACGTTACGTTCGGAAAAGATGGAAAACATCATTTTCAATGGAACTAAAAACCGTAAACCGGCCAATCTTGCGGAAGTTTCTTTAACATTCAACAATAATAAAAACATTCTTCCTACGGAGTTTACGACGGTGACCATTACACGTAAATTGTATCGTACAGGAGAATCCGAATATCGTCTGAACGATGTCAAATGTCGTCTAAAGGACATTACGGATTTATTCTTGGATACGGGTATTGGAGCCGACACCTACTCTATCATTGAGTTGAAAATGATTGACGAGATTATCGCCAATAAAGATAATTCACGTCGTGCATTATTCGAAGAAGCATCGGGAATTTCTAAATATAAAGTCCGCAAGAAACAAACACTTAGCAAATTAAAAGATACAGAAGCAGATCTTTCTCGTGTGGACGATTTATTGTATGAGATTACAAAGAATCTCAAATCATTAGAAAATCAAGCCAAGAAAGCGGATAAATATTTTCAATTAAAAGAGGAATATAAGCAAGCGAGCATCGGTTTGGCTTACTACCGTTTGGATAGCTTCAGTACGGATTTGACTTCTTTGTCGGAGAAAGAGAAAGAGTTGCAACAATCGTTGAATTCAACACTAGAGCAAATCGATGTTAAGGAAAAAGAACTTCGTACTGGTCGTGAAGAGATTCTTTCCAAAGAGAAAAGTCTAGCTGCGCAACAGAAAACAACGAACGAATTTAATAATAAAATCCGTGCTTACGAGTCGGAAAAGAAGATTAAGAACGAACGTTTACATCACCTCAAAGAGCGTGAATCGCGTATAACAGCGGAATTCAATTTGGATAAGCAGCAACTTACGAACGTTGAATATACGATCAAAAGACTTAATGAGGAAATTTATGAAGAGCAAGCTAAACTAGACGTTGCTCAACATGATATTCAAAAAAATAAAACAGAAGTTGAAGAGCTTAAAGGCCAACAACAAACGGCTAAAAATAAATTAGATCGTTTTGTTCAGGAAAATAACGAACTTCAAAACAAGATATACAAAGTCGAGAAAGACATCGCCGTTCTGAATATTCAAAAAGAATCATTGGAACAGGAGTCTTTGCGTAATATTTCGGATGCTTCTTCAAAAGCTGAAGAATTATCGCAGTTCAATATTGCTGTTGCAGACTTGCAAGGTAAGTTAGATGCGCAACAACAACAATATGACGATGCTGTTCGAATTGAAAATGACTTAAACCGTCAAATCGAACAAGCTGAAGTACAATTGCAAGAAACCCGTTCTTTATTAAGTAAGGAATCGCGTTTGGTTGATGCAAAACAAAACGAGTATAACTTGACCAAATCTTTGGTGGACAATTTGGAAGGGTTTCCGGAGTCTATCAAATTCTTGCGCAAGAATGCAGGCTGGCCTAAATCCTACCCTTTGTTCTCTGACATTTTATTCTGTCAAGAAGAATACCGTGTAGCGATTGAAAATTACTTGGAGTCAGTAATGAACCACTATGTCGTTGACACGAAACAAGATGCTGTTCAAGCAATTCAATTGTTAAGTGATGCCTCACGTGGTCGTGCTAATTTCTTTGTATTAGAATCAGTTATCGATAAAAAAGATAGCGATTTCATCGTTCCTGAAAATATGATTCCTGCGATGCAGGTTATCAAAGTGGACAAAAAATATGAGAAACTTTGTCTGCAATTATTGAACAATGTTTATCTCTTAAAATCGGATGCCCCGAAAGCCTTAGATATTGATTTGCCTCACGATGAAATGGTAATATTGCACCATGAAGGTAAATTCAGTAAGCACAAATTGGGCTTAAGCGGTGGTTCAGTTGGTTTATTTGAAGGTAAACGTATTGGTCGTGCTAAGAATTTAGAGAATCTTGCTAAAGAAATCAAAGAATTAAACGAGCGTATTGCTGAACTACAACATACAGAAGCGGAATTAGTCGATAAGATTGCTTCATTGAAATTACAGTCGCAGAAAGAAATCATTGATGAAATCCGCATTCAATTGGCGCGTATTCAGAATGAATGGACTTCTGTCAAGACAAAACAAGAGCAATATCAAGCTTTTATCTCCAACTCACAAAATCGTAAACAAGACATTGAAAAACGTCTTGCTGAGATTGCAGAAGAATTGACAAAAGCTGAACCCGAACTTAAAATCTTAAAAGTTGAGGTTGACGAGCGTCAAAAACAATTGGCGGATTTACAAGCTGCTTATCAAGAATTGAACGAGATTGTACAAGAGAAATCTACAGCGTACAATCAAGAAAACATCCGTCTGCATCAACAACAAAATAAAGTTTCGGGTATACAAAAAGATTTAGAATACCGCGAAAGTCAAAAAGAAGCTTTAGAACTTCGTATCAATAAAAATAACGCTGAGATGGAACAAATCAAGGTGGATATGAAAGATGCCTTGACTTTTACGGACAACAACGATAATGACTTAAAAGAGCTTTACGAACAACGTGAATCCTTAGAAAAAGCCCTTCATGATATGGAGGAAGAATTCTATGCTTTCCGTAAGCGCTTAAATGATTTGGAAGAAGAAGTTGCTACTTTACGTAAATCAAAAGATCAGTTGGATTACTTGATTACCGAAGTCAAAGACAAGAAAACCACGCTTCAAATTGACTTAAACTCGCTAAAAGAACGTCTTTCGGTAGAATTTAATATTGATATCAAAGAATTGTTGGAAGGCGATTTGCCAGAGATTGAGCATTCTCAAGAGGAATTAGGTTCTATGTGTACGCGTCTTAAAAAGCAATTAGACGAATTTGGTACCATCAACCCAATGGCAAAGGAAGCCTATGACGAGATTACACAGCGTTATGATTTCATCAATAAAGAGAAAAATGACTTGTTGGAAGCTAAAGCTTCATTGATGTCTACCATTGAAGAAATTGATGGCAGCGCAAACGAGAAGTTTATGAATGCATTCAATACCGTTCGTGACAACTTTATAAAAGTGTTCCGTTCCTTGTTTAATGAAGAAGATAGCTGTGATTTAATTCTTTCAGATCCAGCAAATCCTTTGGATTCTGATATTGATATTATCGCTAGACCTAAAGGAAAGCGTCCTTTATCTATCAACCAGCTTTCAGGTGGTGAAAAAACATTGACTTCTACTGCCCTATTATTTTCGTTGTATCTATTAAAACCAGCACCGTTCTGTATCTTCGATGAGGTAGATGCGCCATTAGATGACACGAATATTGATAAGTTCAACAATATTATCAAAGAATTCTCGAATCAGTCACAATTCATAGTTGTTTCACACAATAAGCGTACAATTGCAAGTACAGACATTATTTACGGTGTGACAATGGTCGAGCAAGGAATCTCGCGTGTAGTTCCTGTTGACCTACGCGAAGTAGCTTAAGAAGATTTTATTACATAATTAAACAGCCCTTATTTAGTCGAATAAGGGCTGTTTGTTGCTATGCGTCAAGGGTTAAATAGTGTTAAAGGAAAACAATTTTGTATTCAACTTGTTCTTTTAATATCACTAACATGAAATTACTATGGATAAATTGAAAAAATTTGAATTGATGGCAAAGATTACACGAGAATTAGAAGATGTAAGAAACAGCCAGCAAGCAGTTTTAGAGAAAATTGGGAAAATTGAAGTAGATAATATAGAATTAGGCGATAAACTAATAGAAAGCAAGATCCCCGAAATCTACTCCCGCACTGCAGAAAATGCAGAGGCTATTAAAGCCATTCTAGATGACTTCCAAAATAAAACGGATGAGTTTGGCGAGAAAAACAATGTCGACAAATTGAAAGAACAGCAAGAAATCAATAATCTAAAATAACAAAAGCGATCCTAGGATCGCCTTTTCTGTTATAGGTAGAATTGAATATTACCAAATAACTATTCTTTGATCTTTTGGTACGAACAACTTATCACCTTCTTTTGTTCCAAAAGCTTCATGGAAAGCATCCAAATTGATAATTGGCGCAAAAGCTCTATATTGAGCAGGTGAATGCGGATCTGTTTTTACCTGATTAATTACAAATGCATCTGTAGTCTTAGTACGCCATATTGTAGCCCAAGACAGGAAGAAACGTTGCTCTGGAGTAAATCCATCGATTAATCCTGGATTACCTTTGTCCTGTAAATACATTTTCAATGCATCAAATGCTACAGAAGAACCTCCTAAATCACCAATATTCTCACCTAAAGTGAAACGACCATTCACAAAAACTCCTGGTACCGGTTCATACTTTTCAAATTGAGCAACTAATGCATCAGCAGCAGCCTCAAATTTTGTTCTGTCTTCTTCTGTCCACCAGTTATTCAAGTTTCCATCACCATCATATTGAGATCCTGAATCGTCAAAACCGTGTGATAATTCGTGACCAATAACAGCACCAATACCACCAAAGTTTACAGCAGCGTCAGCTCTGTAATCATAGAAAGGAGCTTGAAGGATAGCAGCAGGGAATACGATTTCGTTATTCAAAGGACTGTAATAAGCATTTACCGTTTGAGGTGTCATTCCCCATTCTAACTTATCTACGGGTTGACCTTGTTTAGCTAAATTTTGTTCGAATCTCCATTTACTAATTGCCGTAACATTTTCGTATAATGAATTACCGATCGCTAAAGAAGAATAATCTTTCCATTTGTCAGGGTAGCCAATTTTTACAGTGAATTTAGAAAGTTTATCTAAAGCTTTTTCTTTCGTCACTGGTGACATCCACTCTAAATTTTTGATATGAAGCTCAAAAGATTTGATTAGGTATTTTACCAATTCTTCACAAGTTTCTTTTGCTTCATGAGGGAAATGTTTCTCTACATAAAGTTTACCTAGCAATTCACCAACATTTCCGTTTACAAACTCCAAACCACGCTTGTCTAAACTGCGTTGCTCTGCTTGACCTTTTAATTTACGTCCGTAGAAGTCAAAAGATAATTTATCTAATTCTTCTGTCAAGTAAGAAGTAGCACCGTCAATTAAATGGAATTTTAAGTAATCTTTGATTACAGGAACATTTTTCTCATTTACGATTTGATCTAAATTTTGGAAGTATTTTAACTCACCAACAATTACTGTATCAGCTTTAAAACCTACTTCTTTTAAGAATCCAGCAACATCAACATTTTTAACCAGCTTGTTCAAATCTTTAACAGCAACTGGGTTATAACGTTTTTGAGCATCACGAGATTCTTCTACAGTTTTCAAGTTTGCTGCAATTGATTTTTCAAATGCAATAACTTTAGGACCTTTTAGATCTTTAGTCTTTTGATCTATCTTACCATACAAGGTGTTGATGAACTCCGAATAATCAGCTAAAGTTTTTCTATTGGCTTCATCATCTTTTTGGTAATATGTACGACCTAATCCAAGCGCTCCACCACCAAGATAAACAGTATTGATTTTAGAGTTTTTCAAGTGTGGACCTACGTAACCTCCGTAAAAAGGATTTCCACCTTCACGACCATATTTTGAAAAATAAGCGGTTAGATCTTTAAGGTTTTTAATAGCGTTGATGTCCGCTAATTGTTTTTGGATAGGTTGTAATCCGATTTTATTACGCGCTTCAAAATCCACATAAGATTTGTACAAGTCAGCAATTTTCTGGCCATCTGATCCTGTGGCATGTGTTTCATTCAAAGCTGTTTTCAAGATTTCCAATACAGCTACGTCTGTGTTTTCACGCAATTCATCAAATGATCCCCAACGCGCTTTATCGGACGGAATTTGTACTGTTTTCATCCAATTACCGTTCACGTAGTTGTAAAAATCATCTTGTGGACGTACGGATTGATCCATGAATGTTTGATTGATGGCTTTGTAGTCTTGCGCAAAAATGAAATTTGAGGTAAGCAAAGCTGCTGTCAAAACAAAAAATTTCTTCATCTTTATAAGCTTAATTTAAAGTGATGTAAATGTTATGCAAACATAATGATTTACATAAGGAATAAAAAGTAACTATTTTGTGTATGTATTTGGAAATAGAGGGAAAAAACTACGTAATTCATTTAAAAACTGATATTGATACCATTTACATGCGTAAAGTTGAAAATGATATAGTTCACTTGAATGTTCCAGCTTTATTTCCTCAAGAAAATCTTATTCATTATATCCAAAAAGAACTTCCAAAAGTAATTCGTAAGAAATCTAAAAAATTAGTATTCGAAGTTTATGAACTCAATATTTTTGGTAGGAATTATCCCATTAAATTAGAGGTAGATGAAACTTCTTACTTAAAAAATAATATACTATACACGCACCCAAAATTTTTAAGCACGAAATCAAGCATTGAAAAGTTAAAGGATAGCTTGTTGCTAAACTTTTTAAATGATAGCATGTCTATGCTAGAAGAAGAGCTGAACATCATTCTTCCTGAAATAAATCTCAAGAATCTGAAAACAAAATATTCTTCAATTTGTCATAATAAGCAACACATCACCTATGCGAAAGCATTAAAAGAGAAATCAAAAGATTTCATCACCTATGTTGTAATACTAACAGTGGGCAAATTTTTAAGATATTCTGAGGATCAGATATATTTTTTATTAAACAAACATGTTTCCGATTGGAGACATTGCGAACGAATATATAAGTATGAGCAACAGTGAGCTACAATTAGAAATAAGTCCAATTAATATAGGAGAACTGGAAAAGGACGCACAAATAATTAGTAAGAATCTAAGTGAAGATAATCTAAGCAAATTAACGGAGTATGTGCTTGATAATCTAAGCAATTTGGATGGAGGTCCCTCAATTAATCGTCTGGAAGTATTAAATTTTAAGTATGATCGCGAGGAACATACAGGTTCTTTTCGGCTTAAATTTCAAATCGATAGACGGTATTGTTGTTCTGATACGGAATCTTGTGTAAACGATTATTTGGATTTTGATTTTAAAGTACATCAAGATAATCTTATCGCAAAGACAGAATATTTTGATTGGAGTTTAAATAATTAGTCTATGCTGAATCAACCTTATAGATATAAAATTAATGAATCATCTTTTGCCCATTACTGGAATGAAGGAGTTGGCGTGCAATTGCTCCAAAAGTTAGGTTTTATTCCCGATTTAAAAGTTGCTGACAAGCTTATTCCATTTTTGTACGAATGGGATCGATTAGGTGATCAATTAGTTTTGGATTTGCACGAGAAAAAAGGCTTTGTTGAGGGAAATAAGTCTTTATATGCTTATCTAAAGGACGAGGTATTACCCTTCGATGAAAAAGTAATTTGGGATACTTTCTTCTCAAAAATTGATGTAAAGCCAACTTGGCTAGATGAGAAGAAATTGAGATTAGGTTCGGAGTTATCTCGTCGTGCAGGTCTTTCCGCATTGATAGTACTTCGTGATTATTGTCTCATGGGCGGTTATGAATCTTCAGCTATTAATAAACCATTGATTTATACCGGTGCTCTTAAAAAAGGTGCTGTGAAAAGATTGACGGATACGGTAAACTTTTGGGTACATATTACCAAGGAAAATGGTTTACAGCGTAATGCTGAAGGATTCCGACAAATCTTTCTCACACGTTTTATACATTCATATTCTCGTATTAATATTCTGAAGCATACGGATTGGGATTCTAATAAATGGGGCATTCCTATCAATATTTGGGATATGCTAGCTACTAACTTAGGATTCTCATCGGTATTTCTGGTAGGTTTGCGCAAAATAGGTATTCATCCCTCTGAGGAAGAAGTTGACGGCTTGTTTCATTTTTGGAAATATGTAGGGTATTTATTGGGTATTCCTTTAGAATTGCTTCCAGAGAATGAAAACGAAGCAATTGAAGCACTGTATCTATGGACTATGACGCAGCGAGAAGGTGATCAGGATAGTAAATCCTTGGCTGATACCTTAAAAGAAGAGCCTGTAATGGCAAATTATCCTAAAAATAAATTGATGCGGATGATGATGCGAGAGGTTCATCTTTTTTACAATCATTTCCTCCTTGGAGATTATTCCTGCGAACTTCTTGGGCTTCCCTCTACGAAAATTGGCCGATTTGGACTAGTCAGTATCTGGAAAACGCGACAAAATGAACGTCTAATCGTTAATAACGAAACACGTATTCAAGCCATTTTGAATGGAGGACGTGAGCAGGAACGTGTTCGCATGATCTATCAGCGGTTCAATACTCAATAATTACAACAGACCTTCATCCCTAAAACTGTAATAGGCTGTATCCGTAAAAATAATATGGTCATTGACTTTAATATCCATAATTTTTGCAGCGTCATTGATTTTATTAGTCAATATTTTGTCGGCTTGACTAGCTTGTAAAGTGCCTGAAGGGTGATTGTGAATTAGAATCATGGAATTGGCTTTGCTCTGTAGCGCGTGACGAAGAATGATTCGTACATCAACAGGTGTAAAATCATTGCCTCCTCTCCCAATGAGCTGCGTGTCCAATACCTTACAGCCTGTATTGAGGGATAGAACCCAGAATTCTTCATGTGGCAAATCCTGTAAATTGGCTCTAAAATATTCGTATACGCGCTTACTAATGTTTAATACTGGAACTTCAATAACTTGCTCATCGCGTCTCCTTCGACCTAGTTCTAAGGCAGCAATAATGGTAATGGCTTTGGCTTCGCCAATTCCACGATAGGCACAAAGGTCAGATACCTCTTTTTTGGACAACGCATTCAGATTGTTGTTCACATCTTTAAGAATACGACGACAAAGTTCTACAGCTGTTTCTTTAGTAGATCCAGATCCAATTAAGATAGCTAATAATTCGGCATCAGTTAATGATCTTCTGCCTTGCTCCATGAGCTTTTCTCGCGGACGATCTGATTCAGCCCATTCGCGGATAACAAGTTTATCCATATCTGTTAGTGTGTAGTAAATAAATGGTTATCATGAATTTACAAAATTGAATCAAACTTAACAAACATTAACATGCTGCTATACCTTCCAAAAAGCCTTTCTTAGGATAAAAAATATTATATTTGTACCTCGTAAAATTTATTTAGAAATGAGTAAAGCAATTATCAAGACAGAAAAAGGCGACATGACTGTACAATTCTATACAGCTGACGCTCCTAATACAGTAGCAAATTTTGTTAAATTGGCTAAAGAAGGTTTTTATGATGGTTTGACATTCCACCGTGTGATCCCTGACTTCGTTATTCAAGGTGGTTGTCCTAATTCTCGTGAAGGTGCTGCTGGAATCCCAGGTACAGGTGGTCCAGGTTACAAAATTGATTGTGAATTGACTGGTGAAAATCAATACCATGACCGTGGTGTATTGTCTATGGCTCACGCTGGTAGAAATACAGGTGGTTCTCAATTCTTTATTTGTCACAGCCGTAATAACACTGCTCACTTAGACCGTAACCATACTTGTTTTGGTAAAGTAATTGAAAACGTTGACGTAGTAGATGATATCCGTCAAGGCGATCGTATTTTAACAATTGAAGTTATTGAAGATTAATTTTATTCCCTAGATAATGAATTTAAGAGCATTAGTATCTGTAACTGGTAAACCAGGATTATTCAAACTAATCGGACAAAATAAAGGCGGTTTTATCTTAGAAACTTTAGATAAAGCTAAAATCAAATCTGTAGTGAATCTTAATACAACTAAGATGGCTACATTGGAAGATATCACGATTTACGGTGAAGAAGAAGAAATCCGTTTGTTAGATGTGTTAGAAACTATCAAAGCAAATGGTGGAAATACACCTGACACTAAAGCTAGCGGTGAGGAATTGCGTAATTTCTTCCGCGAGGTAGCTCCAGGTCATGACGAAGCTAGAGTTTATACTTCTGACATCAAAAAAATTATTTCTTGGTACAATATTATTAAAGAGTTTCCTCTATTTGATGAAGAGGCTCCTGCTCCATTGCAATAATATTTTAAGATTTATAGAAAGGGATTTAATTTATTTAAATCCCTTTTTTTATTTTTAGGGAAATTAACTAACTAAAATATATTTTAATGAAAAAACTCATCACACTATCTTTTGCTCTTTTTTGCTGCATTCTATTTTCTTTTGCACAAGAGAACTCTGTACTTTGGAAAATTTCAGGTAATAATTTAAAAACGGATTCTTATTTAATGGGGACAATCCACATGATGTGTCCAGATGATTTTGTCATGCACGATAAAGTAAAACGCGTAATTGGCGAAGTTGATCAAATATACTTTGAAGTGAATTTATTTAATCCCGAAAATACAGCTTCGATGCAGCAAAAAATGATGACGCCAGTTCCTGATTTTTTGACCAGTTTACAACCTAATCAGATTCAATTAATTGACAGTGCATTGGCAGCCAACCAAATGTCCATCAAAATGTTTGATATGTTGCACCCAGCCATGGTAATGAGCTTATTGAGTTTGAAATCCTTCAACTGTCCAAATCCGTTGGAAGTGAAATCTTTAGAGAATGAAATTAATGTTCTAGCTGAAGGAAAGAAAATCGGCGAATTGGAAACTGTAGATTTTCAATTAGAAATGATGAGCAAAATTGCTACTCCAGAATATTTCTACAATTACTTAAAACTTTATGATGAAGCAGCTCAAATGACACAACGTATGGTAGCTGCTTACAATCAACAAAATCTATCCATTCTTGAAGACATTTTTAACGATCCAAAATGGATGACTCCTGAAGCTTTTGAATTGATGTTGACAAAAAGAAACAACAATTGGATTGAAAACATTCCTGCAATTATTTCTCAAAATAAAACCTTATTTGCTGTAGGAGCGGCACACTTAATCGGTGAAGTTGGTTTGATTAAATTATTACGTGATAAAGGTTACACCGTAACACCTGTATTGAACTAAATATTTTAACATAAATGAAGAGAGGCATACAAATTTGTATGCCTCTCTTCATTTATTGGTTCTTCTTATATTTCATCATCCAACCGTAAATGGCGTCCTGATGAAAAAGTTTTTCAACGCTACCGTGCTTTCCTCCTCGAATAATGGTTAATGTAGCATCCGCATCTTTATTACATCTTTTGATGGCATTAAATATCTTCTTGGATTCTGAAGCAGGCACTGCCCTATCTGCACTACCGTGCTGAATCCACATCGGAACCTTCGTCAGATTGCAGGCATCATTGACATTTCCACCTCCACAGATGGCTACAGCTGCTGCTATGCGATCTGGATATTTGCCCGCAACATGCATTGTGCCATATCCCCCCATACTCATTCCGCACACATACACACGAGAAGGATCTGCATCATAATTGTCCAGTACATAATCTATTACCTCCATGACATGATCAGGATTCCAGCCTTTATTGGTTTGAGGAGCTACGATAATTGCATTTGGTAACTCATGACCTCGGTTTTTAGCATAGAGAACACCATATTTTTTCACTTTTTCCAAATTGGTTCCTGATAAACTTTTTCCGTGCAAAAATACTATAACAGGTAGCTTCCCTGTTGCCTTTCCATTTTCAGGTATATGAAGTAAAAAATTATAAGTTGTTTTATTTTTTATGGGTAAAGTTTCTTCTGCTTTGGAAACAAAAATTTGCATTGTTATAAATAGAAAAACCAATAGTCTGAACATAAAAACTTGTAGTCTAGAATTTTTATAGTCCCAAAACTACTAAAAATTAGTTAAATGAAAATTTACAATGACTTTATTATGACAATTTAGATTTATTGTGTAATATTAAATTATAATTTGAAAGACATGAGAAATAATAAAAAAGCATTTTTCTTCACCGGAATATTAGCATTAGTAATTGCTGTAAGTGCATTTACACAGCCAGGACAGACTAAGAACGAAAAACCTCAAAACTTAAAAGTGTTACCTAAAAATATTTCTGATGAGGAATTGACTAAGGTTATGCGTGGATTCAACGCAGCATTAGGTGTTAAATGTAATTATTGTCATGCTCCAAAATCTAATGGTGATAAAGGTATGGACTTTGCGAGTGATGCGAATCCGAAGAAAAATATCGCTCGCGAGATGATCAAAATGACCAAAAAAATTAATAAAAAGTATTTCAATAAAGAGCATGATGGTGTCGTTAAAAACATCACTTGTGAAACGTGTCATAATGGTCACGACGAACCCAAAACTTTCGCTCTAGCTAAATAGTTTGAAATCCTTTTTCTATATCCTATTTCTGATATTTTCTTCTTTGATCTGCAATGCACAGGTTAAAGAAGAAAATGAAGAATATGTAGTATTTGACTTAACAGCATATGAGCCTATGCGAAATAGAGCGATTACTGCGGTTCATAACAAAGAACTTCAAAAACGAAAAATCTATCTTAGATAGCTGTTATGCCGTGAATAGTTTGGACACGATGGTTATTGCCTTACTGCATGATACGCTGCTTATGAAGATCAATACTCAAAGAGAACCAAATAAAAACTTAACAGATATAAAAAATTGGGAAACACAATATCCTTTTCTTAAAGAAGACAAAAGATTGCAAGAAATAAAAGTAAAGGATGCGGTTAGTTTGGGTATGCAATCCTTTGATTCGAAAAACATACACTCAGCAGAGAGTTTGACTAAATTGATAATAAAAACAATACAGGAAAGTAACACTCCTACTTCATTAAAGAAAATCCCGAATGTGGATGCCCTGATTTACAATGTTGGGATGCAATTATTTTATGATAAACAATTCAAAGCGGCATATTATCTTTTCTCCTCAGGCACCAACTTTTTTCCCAAAGATAAAAACATGAATACAATGTATAAATTATCCAAAGAAAGAATTCAAACGAAAAAAAAAGATACTTTTCCACTATACCTTTAAGGCTCATCTAAATTCAGTATTTTTATAATCGCTCAACTATCATTTGCGTACATGAAAATACTACACACCGCTGATTGGCACTTAGGCAAAAAGCTCGATTATATAAGTCGTTTAGACGAACAGAAAGAAGTACTACAAGAAATTTGTGAGATAGCAGAACAACAGCAGGTTGATTTGGTTATCGTTGCTGGAGATTTGTTCGACACCTTCAACCCTCCTGTCGACGCTACAGAATTATTATATCAAACGCTAAAAAGACTGACGGCTAATGGTACAAGACCTGTGCTTGCAATCGCAGGCAATCATGATTCACCTGATCGCATTGATTCACCAGATCCTTTAGCTCGTGCTTGTGGTATTATATTTATCGGCTATCCGCATGCAGAGGTCAAACCTTTTGAACTAGACAATAACTTTGCTATAATAAATTCCGATAAAGGATTTTTAGAAATTAAATTAAATCATATTCCTTTCCCTGTTCGCATTTTAACTACAGCATATGCGAATGAACTTCGTTTGAAACAATTCCTTGGCATTGAAAACAAGGGTGAGCAACTCAATGAAGTTTTGCGTAACACTTGGCAGAACCTCGCCAATCAATATTGTGATACAAATGGCGTCAATTTACTTACCGCACATTTGTACATGCTGCAGCGTGACGGAGAAATCCTTGAAGAGCCCGAAGGTGAAAAACCGATTAAAATCGGAAACGCGGATATCGTTTATTCTGACGCCATTCCAGCTCAAATTCAATATACGGCACTAGGACATTTGCACCGATATCAATTTATCAAAGGACATCAAAGTCCTGTGGTGTACTCCAGTTCTCCTCTAGCCTATTCTTTTTCGGAAGCGGGGCAAGAAAAGAAAGTTGTAATTGTCGATGTAGAACCAAATCAAGAAGCTCGCATTCAGGCTCTACCATTAAGAAGTGGCAAACAGTTGTGCCGCAAAACATTTTACGAAGTAGATGAAGCGGTAGCTTGGTTGCACGAGAATCCCTATACCTTGGTCGAATTAACGATGGTTAGTGATACATTCATGACTTCTGCGGATTTGAAAAGAATTCATGAAGCACATGATGGTATAATTCATATTATCCCAATTGTAAATAAGGCAGATAGTCCTACAGAAGCTACTGAGCAGGTCAAATTAAATCAGGATATCCATTCATTGTTTGGAGATTATTTCAAAAGTAAATATGGTCAAGAGCCAAACGAGGAATTGAAGGAATTGTTTAGAGAGGTATTAACGCATTCAAAAGAGGGGGAAGAATAAGATGTTGCCATTATATTTAAGTATCGAAGGATTATATTCTTATCAGCAAAAGCAAGAAATTGATTTTACAGCCCTCACCGAAGCGGGACTTTTTGGAATATTTGGTTCCGTAGGTTCGGGAAAATCCTCTGTGTTGGAAGCAATAGGCTATGCACTCTATGGCGAAACCGAAAGACTAAATAGCAAAGAAAAGCGTACCTACAATATGATGAACCTGAAATCATCACAGGTGATCATAGATTTTCAGTTTTTAAATTTTGAAGGTCGTAAGTTTCGTTTTGTCGCGCAATGGAGACGAAAGAAAAAATTTCAGGATATTACAGATCATGAGCGGAGTGCCTATGAATGGATAGATGGCAATTGGTCACCAATGGAATCGAATGATGGTGCTGCGGTTACTAATTTATCTTATTCCAATTTTAGAAGAACCATTATTATTCCTCAAGGACAATTCAAAGAGTTTTTGGAACTAAAAGGAAAAGATCGTTCAGACATGATGAAGGAGATTTTCTTTCTGAACCAATATGATCTTGGACCAAAAGTCTCTGGCCTGATGGCTGATAATAATAAGAAATTAGAACATCTCAAGGGGGCTTTAAGTGGCTTTGAAGAAGTGAATACCGAAATTATTGAACTAAAAAACCAACAATTTCAAGAGCTTTCCATTAGCTTAGAAAGCTTTAAGAAGGAATTTGAACAGCTTGATTTTCACTTCAAGGCTTTACAAATCGCGAAACAAAATCGGATCGATTTAGAGATTAAGCAAGGTGAATTGGCAGCTTTGAATGAAAGAAAGCCTGCCATCCAAAAAATTGAAGCCGAACTCAATGAGTATGAATTGGTGTTGAATAATTTCAGAGAGCCACTTAATAATTTAAGTCAGATTACGACGAGTAAAAATGCTTTACTGACTAAAATTGAAGGTTTAAAAGAATCTAAAGATGCTACTAAAATAGCTTTGACAGAAGTCGAGCAAGCACTGGAACTGCTTCTCCCACAATACCAGAATTTAGATAACCTGAAAGCCGAAATTCAGGATATTAAACGACTTATTCAGAATGTTGAGTTTGCGAAAATTAAAGCGGTCAAAGAAGTTGGTATTATTAAGGGAAATGAGTTTCTGAATGAACAAAAGCAAATTGCTGAAACTTTACTTAAAGATATTGAACAACAAGAATCTGCGATAGAACAACTTAAATCGTCTCGTATAAATTCGTCCGAATTATTAGCTATAGATTCCTGGTATCAAAGAAATGAACAGTTGGTTCAGGATTTAAAAGAGGAACACGAACGTATCACTAATTTCAAATCACAAATTGAGGAACTAAAAAATCAATTTGTGGTGAATGGCTATACTCAATCTGAATGGCAGCAACAAATTGAAGATAAGTTTGAAGGTATGCAACAACGTGATACCGCACTGAAGCAACGAGATAGCGACATTCGCCTCAAACAAGAGCTTTCGCACTATATTCACAGTCTGCATGATGGCGAGCCTTGCCCACTTTGCGGATCAGCTGAACACCCCTCGCCTATGGAAATAGAAGCTTTGGATGAAGAAATCGCACGATTACATTCAGAAAAAAATCAATTACAGCAAGAAAAGGAAATATTAGAAAAACAAAAAGCAGAATTACAGCTTAACAGTAGAATATTGGCTGAAAAAGAAATTGAATCCACTAAACTACAGCAGGAAATCACGAAGATTGAAAATCTATTTCAACTTCATCAACAGGCATTTGTTTGGGATGATTTTGATAAAGATAATCGTGCGTTTTTTGAAACGAAAAAGAATGAAATATTTCAATTAGAAGATCAACTCAAAAAGCTTGAAGAAGAGTTGAAATCAAAACGTGATTTATTGCAGACCACGAACGATAAAATTCAAAAAGCTGAAGTAAAGCTGAATGAATATCAAAATGAAATCAATGTTCTGGATGCTAATATCAGACAGAATCTACAGCAAATACAAGCTATAGAGGCTGCAGCATATGCGCAATATGATAAAGATGTACTAGAAGATAAAGCGCAAAAAACGCAAACAAGCATCGATAAGATCATGCAAGATTATGAGCTTTTTACCAAGCAATTGTTGAGCTATAGAACCCGATATGCCCAAATAAAAGGAACATATATCGAAGCGCAAGAACAACACGCGCTCTACGCAAATCAGCTTAAAGAAATACAGCAATCCGTAAATAAATTATTGAATGAACTTAATTTTCCTGATGTAGCAACTGTTAAGTCGATATTAGATAAAAACCTTAATACCAGCGTGTCAAGAAAATCAGTTCAGGATTTTTATGTCGCCTACTCCACATTGGAGAATCGAATTCAGGAATTACAAAAGATTGCGGAACAGGATAATTATTCAGAAGATAGATTCAACGAATTGTCTCATTTAATTCAACTTAAAAAAGAAGAATTAAATCTGCAGATCGAAATTTATGGTGCTTTGAAAGACGATTTAGACCGCTTGAAGATTGAACTAGCGAAGAAGCAAGAATTGCTCCTAGAATATCAGAAACTTGATACCCGCAAGAAAAACTTAGATGTTCTGTTCAATATGTTCAAGGGAAATGGTTTTGTAAATTATGTTTCAAGCATTCATTTGCAGAGATTGTGTGAAATTGCAAATCATCGTTTTCATCGTTTGACCAAAAATCAGTTGAGCTTGGTCATCAATGAGAATAATGAATTTGAGGTTATAGATTACTTAAATAATGGCTACCGACGTTCAGCCAAAACGCTGTCTGGCGGTCAGGCTTTTCAAGCTTCCTTGTGTTTGGCTTTAGCTTTGGCAGAAAATATTCAGTCTTTGAATAAAGCAGATAAGAACTTCTTCTTTATTGACGAAGGCTTCGGTACACAGGATTTGGAAAGCATTAATACGGTATTTGATACCTTACAATATCTACATCAAGAAAATCGCGTTGTCGGTATTATTTCTCACGTGGAAGAATTGAAAGAACGTATGCCTCGTTCTATTACAGTGATGAAAGATTTAGAAAAAGGAAGTCAAATTATGTTAAACTAAGATAAAATAATAAATTGATTTAAAGCGTATTACGTTATTTTTGGTTTGAAAAACAGCAATAAGTTTTTGTTATGTTATAAAATAAGAGAGTATCCCCTGCACCTGTCTAATACAAGGCAGGGGATTAATATTTTAGCCGTTAATAGGATTTGGGAAAAAATGAATATAAATGGATGTGCCTATATTCTTTTGCGACTCGATTTTGATGGATCCGTTAAGATTCTGAACTCGAGAAAATAAGCTTCGCATTCCTAAACCTCCTTTATTTTTTGCTTCTTCCACATCCATTCCTTGACCATCATCTTCAATAGATATTATCACCATACCAGACTCCTTGTCTGTTTGTATTTGAACTAAAACATTTTGCGCCTTAGCATGCTTTACAATGTTATGTAAAACTTCCTGGATTATACGATATAGCGTGATTTCATCTTCTACCATGATATTTGTAGGTACACTGATGATTTGAAGGCGAATTTGAAATTGCTCGTTTTGAATCTTTTTACAATACTGTTTTATTGCTTCTAGCAAACCAAATTTTTCTACAATAAGAGGTGTTAGATTATAGACAATTCGATTTAATTCTTGTTTAGTTTCGTCAGTGTATTCTAATATTCGGTTAGTATGCTCAGTCTGTGCAGGATTTAATTTCGTAGATTCTTGATAGCTGTACATGGATATCTTAATGGATGACAATAAACCGCCAATGCTATCGTGAAGATCTGTAGCAATTCGATTTCGCTCACGATCTTCCACTTGCTTAAGCAATTGCATTTCATCAATCATTCTGTTATTTTCTTCTTCCTCCAATTTAGCTTTCAATAAGTCATATTCTTGTTTAGCCAGAATTTTATTGTGTTTTTGAGCTCTAATAACCAAAAATAAGACTATAAGTATTAAAATTAAAGAAACGGCAAGTCCAGCAATAAACAAACTATTTCGTTGTTTTGTCAATTCTGCTTTCTCATTACTAATTTTTAGGTTTTCTATTTCAGCTAATTTCTCATCGAACTTCATGTTGTAACTAAGTTCTTCGGCATATAATTGCTGATTTTTAAACTTTTGTTCATTCATGAATGTGAACAACATGTCATACGTCTCAAAAGCCTTATCATATTGCCCATTTGCTTTATAAGCATCTATCAAACTTTTCAACACGTAATAACGATAATGCGCAAAATCCTTATTATTGTTGGCAATAACTGTCTTATATTTTTCTATGGCTGCTGCAAATTGTTTGCGTAAAACCAAAACTCTGGCTTGCATAAATTGGTTATACAAAATTTCCGAAGTGTCCGGTACACTTGTGGCAATTTGGTAGCCTTCATTCAAAAGTTGATTTGCCTTTTCGTACTCGCCTCTATAAGCTTCAGTCGAGCCTAATAAACTTTTTATTCTCGCATTGAACAAAGGATGAAGTTATGCACGTTTTATATTATTGGCAATGGTGATATATTTTCGAACACTGTCTATTTGGTTTTTTTAAAATAAACTGAGGCAATGAAAATTTCTGTTGCACCCGCAAAACCCGGATGATAAACAAAATCTTCTTCGATAAATATGCCTTTATATAAATGCTCTAAAGCTTTGTCAAGTTCATTAAATCCATAATAATAACTTCCAATTCTATGGTGATAGTTCCTTATTATCTGAGGATTTTTCGTTTTAAGGATGATGGGGTGAATATCTGCAAAGACTTTTAATCTCGTGTGATCATGCCCCTTATTTGCATAGGCATTAGCTAGATTAGAATTTAGCAAAGCTACCTTTTCCAGAATTTCTGTCTTTTGATTATCTCCAATATATTTTAATGCTTGCTTCGCTATTTCTATACATTTATCTACGTCGGTAAATAAGAAACAAATCGCATACTTATTTAATGTGTTTGCATAAAATAAGGTATCAGAAGTGTAAGTTGGGTTATTTAAAATATTCTTTTCAATATAGTCAATAACAAATGGTGCGTTATTTGCAAAATTAGTATTTAGTAAATCCGTGATATGATCACGGACTTTATTATAATCCTTCTCTTTTTTTATTACATTTTCAAGCGAATCATTGAAACGTAATAAGTCTTTTGATATAGAATTACTATAACACTGAAATAAAATAAATATAAAAAACGTGACTAATACCGTTTCTTTGATTTCATAGAAAGGCAGTCTTTGTGGAAATATTTTTAAAGATAAGATTTTCTTATTTAAGAAATTTATAGTTTACAAAGAAATTTTTATTTTATCAGGATTATATAAAAATATTAATAACAAAAAAGGCTAAGTGTTAAACATTTAGCCCTTCCCCTTGAATATAATTAATATCTAACATTAAGCTACTTGCGCTTCCTTTTTGGTCTTGTTAATTTTTATTTGCAACAGAATCACAGACAAAATCAAAGTTACACCTGCAATAATAACTAAACCCCATACTGAACTTGTAACCATATCCACCGTGCCTTTCTCCACGATCAACGTACGGAAAATTTTAAGGTAGTGAGTTAACGGAATACAGTTAGCTATATTAACAACCCAATTTGGCATTTGACTCAAGGGCCAAGTAAAACCACTTAGAATAAAAGATGGGGTTGCTATAACCATTAAAATTTCCGTTGCTTTCAGTTGATTTGGAATAGCAATACTTACTAAAATTCCTAAAAAACCTACTGCCAATAAGAATAATACCGAAGTACCCCAAAATGCAAAACCTTCTACATGCAATGGCATTCTATACAGTAATGAATAACCATAATATAAGGCATAAATTAAAACGGACATCAGTAAGTACGGGGTAATTTTCACCAATAATAGCTCAAAAACATTCGAACATTTGAATATTAGCTCACTGAAAGTTCCTTTTTCAAATTCCGAAGCAAAACTCAATGCCAATCCTAGCATCATGACTTGTTGAAATACCGTCAAGAGTACCCCTGGTAGCATAAAGTACAGGTAGTTACCCGAACGGAAATTTTGTCTGATGATGGTGGTTTTAAATGGCTCATATTGTTGTGAAGCGATATACGAAGGAACCCCTTTTTTCTCCAACCCTTTGATCTGAATTCCTGCTTTCAACGTACCTGCACACACATTCACCGCCATCATTGCATAGTTAGAAGTCACCGTGTTTGAGGCATTCACAAACATGGTGACTTCTGTAGGACGGTTGTAATTAATATCCGAAGAAAAATTCTTTGGAATATTGACCACTACTGTAGCTTCTTTACGTAAAGCTTCCTCATGCGAATTGAAATTATCATTTAAGATCGAAGCAACATAAATCACTTCATTCTCATTGAACATATCAATCAATTGTTTGGAAAGCGGTGTTTGGTCCTCATCCACCACGATGATAGGAATGTGTGTTACAGTACCTTTTTTGTAAACCGAACCAACCAACAAACCATACATCAAAGGAGCGCCAAGAAAAAGCATCACCAATACCTTATTCTGAAAGAATAACTGGAATTCTCTTTTGACTAAACTTATAAAGTTTTTCATGATTTCCTTATTTAGTAGATTCTACAACAAATGTAGCTTTAGTCAATAATTCTTTGCTAGAAGTCGTATCCGTAGGTTTCAGACGAATCTCAAACATAGCTTCTTGTTGTTCGAAGTCTGGATAAGCTGTACTGATATTCGCATAGGACGTCAATGTTTTTATTGTTTCTACCTTAGCTTGAATCTGTTTATTATCCAAATAAGGAATGCTCAACGTTTTGACAGCACCTTTTTGGAAATCTTTTACTTTACTTTCTGGAACGGTCACGCGGAAATAAGTTCCTTCTGTAATGTATCCTGAAGCTAAGCTATAGCCAGCCAACGCTAACTCCCCTACTTTCAGATTGATAGTTTCAATAGACATATCCTGTGGCGCAATGATATAACGTTCTTTGGCAGCCACATTCACTTCAGAAACTGCTCCTAAAGCACGTTCTTTTTGACCCAAGGCCATTTTTTGCTGCTCAATACGTGCACCATGATTTACATCCGCGATTTCTGCTTGCGCAGCCAAATATTGGTTTCTAGCGCCCTGGTATTTAGCATATACCTCGTCGTATTTTTGTTGTGAAACCAACGAATCCTGCAATAGATTACGCATTCTATCCAAAGACTTTTGTGCAAACTCATATTGCTCTTTTAATCCATCCACCTTAGCGCGCAATTGTTGCAATTGACCATCAGTCGCTCCTTTTACCGCCATATCGTATTGCGCTTGCGCCGATTCTAATGCTCCCTGAGCCTGTGCCGCTTTGGCGTCCACTTCGGGTAGTTCCAGAATAATTAGTGTGTCTCCTTTATGTACGAATTGTCCTTCTTCTACTAAAATCTGCTGAATTTTACCTGGGATTTTAGTCGTTACGGATAATTGTTCTCTTTCTATTTTACCCTCAATTTTCTTTTTTGCTTTCTCTGATGAGCAACTTTGCAACACCAATAAAAGACCTAAAGTATATGCTATATTTTTCATAGTTATCTACTAATGGTTTGATATAAATTACCGTTTGATTTCAACACTTCTGTAGCCGCTGTACGCTGACTTAAAATTTGATTGTAATAATTCAAAGATTGTTTGTAATACTCGTTCTCCGCTTCCAATCTTTCTGTGACATCTTGTAAACCTTCTTCAAACTGACGTAAAGCTAAATACATATTGTTTTTAGCAATAGTCATCTGTTGTTGGTTTACAGAGATTTTTTTCATAGCTAATTCATAATCCGATTTGGTCTTCCGTTGCAAAAGACTCAGCTTTTCTTTTGTGTCTTCTAACTTATTGTTGTTGATTTCCAAATCCAATTTAGCTTTCTCGACAGCAGCTTTATGAGATTTACCTTCGAAAATATTCCATTTCATTCCCACACCGACAGCAAAAGTTGGCGCCATTTGAAAATGATTGGATTGTAATTTCAAATCTCCCAATTGAGGAACGTCTTTTATAGTCAATTTACTATCAAAAGCATTTAAATAGGAAATATTACCAAAAGCGAATAACATAGGCAATTGCGCGCCCTTTTCTTTTTTCAGTGCAAACTCATATGCTTTTTGTGAAGTTTCTAAAGTTTCTATTTCTTTTCGGTTCATCGCTGTAGCATCCTCAGCCAACAGGATTTCTTGTAATGGATACGAAACTGCTTGTAATTCTTCCATTGGAAGTCCTGTTAATTCTTCCAACTTATAATACAACAATTCGCGGTTGCTTTGAATTTCTGCACGCTTGCTTTCCAGTTCTAGCATAGCTAACTTAATTTTATCGCGATCATAAGGAATCGCCACCCCATTTTCAATAGCTTTAACCACTTTAAGATGTTCCTTATTCAGACGTTTTTCGGAGTCATTAATCAACACATCAACTTCTTTTAGTAACATTAGCTGATCAAAAGAAGTGATTACTTCCTGTGCCAATTGATCATATCCAGCTTCAGTCATGAGAGAAAGTGCTTTTTGCTTTTGCTCTAAAGCCTTTTGACCATTGGTAATTTGTAAACCACTAAAAATAACCTGTGTAGCAGTCACGCCTGTTGCAAAGACTTGAGAAGAAACATTGCCTTTGGTAGTGCCTTCGAAGAGATTAATTCCTGTAATAGGTAACTGTTGGGTGGGTAAATCCACGTCAAGTCCCGTATTCACGTAACCATACAAAGCATTCATAGATACTTTAGGGAGTAATTTTCCCCTTACATCTTCCCTATCCAAAGCCACTTTTTTATTTTCCAAATTGGCATTCTGGATAGATTTATTGTGTCTAATAGCTGATTCCACTGGACTACTAAATAAATTTAATTGCTCTTGTGCAAATAAACTGTCATTTAGTGTGCTACACAAACACAAACCTACAGTAACTAATAGTGTATTTTTTTTCATAAAAAGATCTTCTGACTTTTATAACATCACAAAGATCAAGATTGTTTCATAATAAAATTTTCAGATATCTTAAAAAATGAAATTACTTCATTCCTCGAATAACAGAAAGAGTTTGTTGAGAAACTCCCAAATATGAAGCAATATGTCCTAAGGAAGCATTTTGTAATAAGGTAGGATTTTCAGTTAATAAAGAAGCATATCGTTCATGCGCCGTCTCAAACTGACTGTTATAAAATCTTTTAGAAAAAGAAATTAAATTATCTAATAATATTTTTTCAATAATATGATTTATGGTGATGTTTTTATTGGCTAGTTCACGGATTGGTGCAAAAGGAATTTGAATAATCTTGGAAGGAGCTAACGCCTGAAACCCAAATAAAGTTGGCTTTTGGTAAAATACACTCTCTATACCTGTACTAAATGTATTTTCACCGTAGAAATAATGCGTAATATCTTTCTTGTTCTTATAATAATACACCCGAGTAAATCCTGATTCGATAAAATAGATATGCTTCAAATAGCTATTTGGTTCAAAAATCAAATCTCCCTTCCCGTATTCCTTCGTTTCGCTGATCGATTCAAAGAAAAATTCCAATTCCTCATCTATATGATACAAATTTTTGAAATGCTCAATTAAAGTCATAGACAAATATAGAAATCAAAAGATAAGCGAAGAAACCAGATAATATAATTATATTAGATATATAAATAATCACCAATATTATGAAAAGGACAATTGTATTTTTCCTAGCTTATTTCTCTTTGGCCGTAACATTTGCCCAATATAAGGAAACAAGAAAAATTGCTAATCATCATGGAATATCAGTCGCTACGAGTCTAAATGCCGCTTATGTGGAATCAGATAGGAACGAAATAGTGTTAGAGAGTGAAAAGAAAGATTACCTTGATTTAATTATAACTGAAATAAAAAATGATGTATTAACTATTAGATATAAACCTAATACATCAATTAGAACTTCAAAACCAAATAAAGTTACCATTTACTCCAATTCTAAATTAAAAGTATTAAAAGCTACTTCAAGTGCTACTTTACATGTGGATGCTCCAATTACTTCATCTCCCGTGTCTATAGTAGCTAATTCATCCGGAAAAATCAGCGCAAGACATATTAAAGCTGATAATATGGACATCGAAGTCACATCTTCTGGAAAATTTGATTCACACATCTTAGCGAGCACTGCCGTAATTGAAGCTTCAAGTTCAGGTAAGATCTCCTTGGCTGGAAAGATAGATAATTCAACAATCGATATGAGTTCGTCTGCATCTTTAGATTTAGAAAAAGTAACTATAAAGAATTTGGTTTGCAAAGGTAGTTCCTCGGCAAAGTTAGACATTAGTACAGCTAATACATTAAAGAGCAATCTTTCCTCCTCTGCTAAAATTTCTTATGCAACTCAGCCGACTCAAATTTTGGAAAACAAAACATCCTCAAGCGGCAGATTAGTTAAAAAGTCATAAGGAAGGTTTTGATCTTGGAATATTTGCATAAATTATTTGATAAATAAGAATATTTATCTACCTTTGCACTTCCGTAAGTACGGAAAATTTAAATTAACATAATTATTTAAAAACAATGCAACAGTACGAATCTGTAATCATTCTTACCCCGTTGCTTTCAGAAGATGCTGCGAAAGAGGCAATTGCTAAATTCAAAAACATCTTAACAGAAGGCGGAGCCGAAATTATCGCTGAAGATAATTGGGGTTTGAAAAAATTAGCGTATCCAATCCAGAAAAAAACTACTGGATTTTATCACTTAACTGAATTCAAGGCTCCAGGTGAATTAATTAAAAAATTAGAGGTTGAATACAAACGTGATGAGCGTGTGATGCGTTTCTTAACTATCGCGCTTGATAAGCACGCTGTAGCTTACAACGAGAAAAAACGTAGCGGTGCATTCAACAAGAAAGCTGAAACTAAAACTGAGGAGGTAGCAAACTAATGGCAAACGAAAACATCCAATACGTGACTGCTCCTAAAGTAGAGGACAACCGTAAAAAATACTGTCGTTTCAAAAAGAATGGTATCAAATACATCGATTATAAAGATGCTAACTTCTTGTTGAAATTCGTTAACGATCAAGGTAAAATCTTACCTCGTCGTCTTACTGGTACATCATTGAAATTCCAACGTAAAGTTGCTCAAGCTGTGAAACGTGCGCGTATCGTAGGCTTATTACCTTACGTAGCTGATTCATTAAAATAAGGAGGATACGATAAATGGAAATTATATTAAAACAAGATGTTAAGCACCTTGGTGAGAAAGACGATATCGTAGTAGTAAAACCAGGTTACGGTCGTAACTACTTAATTCCTCAAGGATTTGCTACATTAGCAACTTCATCTGCTAAAAAAGTATTGGCTGAGAACATCAAACAAGCTCAGTTCAAACAAGACAAAATCAAGAAAGATGCTACAGAATTAGCTGCTAAATTAGAAAACGTTAAGTTGTCTATCGGTGCTAAAGCTGGTGAGTCTGGTAAAATCTTCGGTAAAGTAAATAGCATCCAAATCGCTGATGCATTGAAAGCTCAAGGTTATGACGTAGACCGTCGTCGCATCACTTTCGAAGTAGAGCCTAAAACTGTAGGTGAATACATCGCAAACTTAAACTTACACAAAGAAGTGAAAGTTCAAGTTCCTTTCGAAGTTGTAGCTGAATAATTAGTTATTCGCTCAAAATATAAAGGAGATAACCCATGGTTATCTCCTTTTTTGTTATGTTTGTGTTTCAATAAAATGTATTCACTATGAAACCAAAAACTATAATCATCGCTATACTTCTCGCTTTAGTAGGAATTATTTTATTCAATAATAAGGAAGAAAGTTCGTTTTGGTTATTCGGTGATATCCGCACTTCAAAACTTTTAATTCTTGGTATCTTCTTTTTGCTAGGTGTGATTACTGGAGGAATACTTTTTAGACGAAGAAAGAAACATCCTTCAGAATATGGCATAAACAATCCTGTTTTCGAACCTCGTGTTGAGCCAACAACTGCAGATGATAATTATATCGATTCTCCATACAAACCAAACGATGGTTTATCAGATGAGGATAGAGAGTTCTTGAGAAGAGACTAAACAACAAAAGCGTCATAAAATGACGCTTTTGTTATGTCTGAGATTTTATTTTACTTGATTAAATTCTTTAGTAAAAATACAGGCAAATTTGTTGATGTACTGTCAGAAAGATTTCCTTCTATTTTATCTACAGAAATTTTATTTGGCAAACTAATAGTTGATTTACCTTGTGTAACAACGGATAAACTAGAGATTGTCGTAGGACCATTTGGCTCTTCAATAGCAAATCTGGAATTCTCGGCCTGAACGGCTAAACCTTTAAGCGTGGATGGCTGTAGTTTAATCGAAGAATTTGTTAGTTTAAGATTTAGGTTTTCCAAATTCCCAATTTTGAATGTGTTATCAATAGATGAATTCGTTAAACTCAGATCCAAAGATTTTAAACTTTCATTTTCTATATTATAAGATCCCCATGAAGCATTAAGGAAGTTCAATTTCAATGAATCTTCTGACGTAACCAAATTATCTAGATTTAAATTTGACAAAGTCACATTCTCAAAATGAGGCGCGTACAAGTAAACATGTAAGTGATGATATGACTTTGTTTTAAAGTTTAATATAAGTCCATTTTTATCGGATAAAACCTCTACTTCATTTGTCTCAGAATTACTTTTGAATCCATAAGTCTCATCTTTAATTAAATGCAGTTGCACTCCCCTAAGGTGTTCACTATTTAATTTTATACTGCTGTAAGTTTTTAGTTTAGACGCCTTCAAGTATTTACTTTCTGACGAGAAATTTTTGGATTCATTTTCCATGCTCTTCCAATATTCTTGACTATCGATACCACCAACATTAGCAACAACGACAATACTCAAAATTAGTGTAAATAAGCCTACGCCTAGCCCTATTAATAATTTATTACTTAATTTCATTTTAGTTCGATTTATAATTTTCATTAATGAAAGCATCATATCTCTCCTTCAATTCCTCTAATGAGATATCAAGAAGATAGATATTTTTGAAAACTTGAGGAAGATCTTCCTTCACGAAGATTTCTTTCTTATACTTTTTTATTTGTGAAAAAGAATCTGGTGTCACAAAAAAACCAACGCCACGCTTATTCGAAATAATACCTTGCTGCTGCAAAAAATCATAAGTACGCATGACTGTATTTGGATTCACGGCTATTTCAATAGCCAACTCACGCACGGACGGTAGTTTGGAATCTATTGGCAACGTACCAAGCAGAATATTCTCACAAATATGATCTACAATTTGCAAATAAATTGCTTTATTTGGGTTAAAATCCATATTAAGCCTCCTTTTCTTTCAATCGAACATATGTGATTGCCCACAAAATAATTGTTATAGTCCACCCCAGAACAGCAAATAAAAACAACATTAATTTTTTATTGTCTATATAATCATTTTCTTCTAATTGCATATGTCCTAAAAAGAATAATCTATAAATACTATAAATTAGAAAAAAACAAAGTCCAGCATATACCGCAACAGATACTATTGTTTTGATAAAGTGCTTGTTCTTAAAATATATTGATCCCAGCAAAAAAAGCGCATTAATTGTAAACGGTAGAAATACAAAATATTTCACTGGATCTATATATATTATTTTGTGCAAGTAAGGTAAATTATCGCGTACTATTTCTTTACCATTTTCTACATAAGTTGTCGTGCTTGTGGTAAATGATCGTACATAATTCATAAACCCAAAATCTACAATATGGAATAGAAGTAAATATGTCACAAATCCTAAACCTGTTGTGTAGAATATGCCTGCAAGAAATTTTTCAAATTTAGAAGCCGGAACTAATATCTCCGCTATAGCTGCATTGGATTTGCCGTAATTTTTAAAATAAGAACTAGCCGTTAGAGAAATATAAAGAAGTCCAAAAATAATAAATAAAGGAATTCGGAATCTAAAATCATTGTTATAAATATCCATATCACCTACCTTGAAAACTTTGTAAAATTCATTCCCATAGAAATAAAGAATTATTGCCAACAAAACACCAACAATAAGGAAATACTCTTTTTTATAAGATTGCCATTGTCTACCAACAAGCAATTTGAAACGATTAAAATCAAATGTATTATTCATATTCTGCGATTAAAAATTGATTGGTAATTTTTTCATTTTCTACGGTTACAGCATTGAACAGCAATTCAAGATCAATTTTCGAATCTTCAAAATCAGCATTCGTTGAGATAACATTGTATGCTCCAATTCCTTGTTCAGCATACAGTATATCTTGGCTCAATTCCGTCACTTTTTTAAAGTGCAAACGATCTGCAATAGTTTGAATGGATTCATTCAACACGATACGATGTTGATCCAATATAATCACAGAATCAATCAAATTGTCCAAATCACGGACTTGGTGCGTAGAAATCACAATCACACGATCTTCATTCATTACGGCTGCAAGAACCTTTCTGAACTGTGCTTTGGACGGAATATCCAATCCATTAGTCGGTTCATCCATAATTACTACTTTGGTGTTGGTCGCAAGACCAAAAGAAATCAAGAATTTCTTCTTCTGCCCGTAACTCATATTTCCTAAATTTTGATTCGCAGGAATCTGAAATTCGGTAAAGAGTTTTTGAAAGTAGCTCTCATCAAAATTCGGATAAAAGCAAGAATTTGATTTTAGGTAGCTTTTTACCGATACATTAGGTAAATACAAATCCTCTGGTATAAAGCAAATCTCTTTCAATAATGAAGGATTTCGCTGTTTTACATCCTGTTCAAGAATTAAAATCTCGCCTGAATTGGGATATACTAATCCAATCATATTCTTCAGAAGCGTCGATTTTCCTGCCCCATTCTTACCGAGGAGTCCATAGATATGCCCTGTATCCAAATCTAGATTCAAATCTGAAAAGATAGGTTTGTTTTTGGTATAACTAAAATTTAAGTCTTTAATGGTTATCATACTAGTGTACTATTTAAATAATACACTAATATAGATTGTAAATTTTTATTATCAAAATTATTTTAGAGATTTTTTTTATAACACTTTGAAAATCATCCTACATCAAACAAAAATGAGGCATAATGCCTCATTTAATTCTCTTTTTTTGCGTTATCCTTTTTACGCTTGCTCTTCACCAGAGCTTCATGTAGTAAAAATTCAATTTGACCATTGACACTACGAAATTCATCCTGCGCCCACTTTTCAAGTAGCTTGAATGTATCCTCATCTATGCGCACCACAAAACTTTTTTTCTTCATATCAAATCACTTTGATGATCCTATTATTAATACAAGGAGCCTGTATTTACAATTGGTTGTGCTGCCTTTTCACCGCATAATACGACCATTAGATTGCTTACCATAGCTGCTTTACGCTCGTCATCTAATTCCACAATATTCTCAGCGGATAATTTTTTCAACGCCATATCTACCATCCCAACAGCACCGTCAACGATCTTTGCACGCGCTGCTACAATTGCTGCAGCTTGCTGTCTTTGCAACATCGCACCAGCAATCTCTGCTGCATAAGCTAAGTGACTAATACGAGCTTCTTGCACAACTATACCTGCTTTTGACAAGCGCTCTGTCAACTCATTCTCTAAAATATGATTTACCTCTTCCCCACCATTACGCAAGGTAATCTCAGCCGTATCATCTTCCAAATCATCGTATGCAAAACTCACCGCCAAATGACGGACCGCAGCTTCGGATTGTGCGCGCACATAATCAAATACCCGTTCTACATCGTACGCAGCTTTATACGTATCACCAATTTTCCAAACGATTACCGCACCGATTTCAATAGGATTACCCATTTTATCATTAACCTTTAACGTTTGTCCTTGTAAGTTTTCCGAACGCAAAGACATTTTTGTCGCTGTATACAATGGATTCACAAAAAACAATCCATTTTCCTTAATTGTGCCTACATAGCTACCAAAGAAATTCAATACACGTGAATGATTTGGATGTACAATCAAAATTCCTTTAAAAATAAAAATTGAGGCTAAAAAAACTAGAATCCCAAGGAATATAAATGCAGGTCTATCGTTTAAAACCGATAAATATACAATGTAACCAGACATTAATAACAAGACAATTCCAATTCCGATGGCAGAATATCCTGAGGTAGGCTTAATAACTTTTTCCATAATTTATAAGTGTTAAAATTTGATATCATTTTGATATCATAAATATATCAAAATAAACTACAAATTCAAAATGATTTTCTTCATTAATAGTAATAATTAAAACATTCAGTATATTTAATCTATAAACCTTCAACTATGATTATCAAAATTTTAAAATGGCTTCTTGGTACGGTCATCGTACTCATTACGATTATAACATTAGGTTTACTTTTTACAGGAAATGGATATATTCTAAAAGCTGTACGAACTGTTTATTTTACGGGACACACTTCTGCTTTTTTGGAAGATTATAAATATTTTGAAAATAGAACTATTAAAGCCGGAGCTTCTCAACCTTGGCCACAAGCAAAAGATTATAATTCCGTAAACAGTACATCAAAATTGGATTCCATTCATCAAGCCAATAAGACTATAGCGTATTTGATAATTAAGAACGATAGTATTTGGTTCGAAAAATATTATGATGGTTTTGACGAAAATTCGCTTACAAATTCCTTCTCCATGGCAAAAAGTATAACAGCTGCTTTGCTTGGAAAAGCTTTGGAACTCGGATATATTATTAGTTTGGATGAAAAAGTGAAGTCTTATTTGCCCGAATTGAAAGGTGAATTTGCAGCAGATTTGGCGATTAGAGATTTAGTGACGATGCGTTCGGGATTAGAATGGGATGAGCGATACAATTCACCATTTTCTATTACTACTAAAGCTTATTTTTATAAAAACGTAAGTAAAGCCATGCTAGAATTGCCTATTTACAAATTTCCAAATCAAAAGTTTAAATATCAAAGCGGAGATACCCAATTATTGGGAATGGTGCTTTCCAAGGCAATACCAAGCAATTTATCTGACTTTCTATCAGAACACTTTTGGAAGCTGATGGGTGCTGAAAACGATGCATTATGGCAAATTTCACCAGAAGACGGTATCGAAAAAACATATTGTTGTATCGCTAGTAATGCCAGAGATTTCGCTCGATTCGGTAAATTATATACCAACAACGGCAAATGGGGTAATCGACAAATTTTGGATTCTAACTATGTCCAACAATCTTTGCAGCCAGCGGCTGAAGATTCTCAGCAATATGGTTATGGTTGGTGGTTAGGCGAATATCAAGGGAAAAAGATTGTCTATATGGACGGACATCTCGGTCAATTTGTGATTTCTATTCCCGAAGACAGGATTATGGTCGTTCGATTGGGACATATGCACGACAAATCTGGAAAGAGAACACCAGATGGAGCATTCTATCAATATATCGATCAAGCTTATAAAATGTTAGCTAAAGAAGAATAATCAATCGGTTATTCTTCTTTGCGTTTTTAATTCGTAAGTGCCTTTAGTTTTATTGACAATGGAATCGTATTTCAAAACCACCTTATCACCTACTTCGTACTTTCCATTACGAATATCCCTATAACGAATTTTGTAATCACTCCCCTCGACATAAAATCCACGCATATGTCTTTTTCCTGATCGTTTGATTTTACGAATCGTAAACTCACGCTCTTTTGAGTACGTTTCGTAAACATCACTATCACATGAAAAAAGAAAGAGAGCTATTAGGCTAATTAGTATATGTTTCATTTGTGTCTAAAATAATAAAATCCTAAGTAATCTCCACGCTAAAATGACCATATTCAGACTAATTTATAGTTATATTTGCGCCATGAATCAATATGCCGTATTATTTGATATGGATGGTGTAATCTGCCATACCAATCCTCATCACGCTAAAGCATTCGAAGCTTTTTTTGACAAATACCAAATTCCTTATACCGAGAAAGAGTTTGAAGACCATATGTATGGTAAACACAATAGCCATATTATGACTTACTTTTTCAAAAGACCAGTACATGGTGAAGAATTAATTCAGCTCGAAAATGAAAAAGAACAATTGTTTCGTGAATTGTACAAAGATAAAATAGAAACCATTCCAGATTACAAAACTTTCTTAGCGGACCTAAAAGCTAATAATTTCAAAACTGCAGTATGTACTTCGGCACCGAGAGCTAATATGGATCTTATTGTAGATCACTTAGACATTCGCAAGGAAATGCAATCACTAATGAGCAGTGAAGATGTTAAATTACATAAGCCTCATCCTGAAGTATATTTGAATTCAGCAGCACGATTAGGTGTTGATCCTAGTAACTGCGTGGTATTTGAAGATTCATTTTCTGGTGTCACAGCGGGATTAAATGCTGGGATGAAAGTCGTTGCTGTATTAAGCTCACACACTAAAGAGCAATTACCAAAATGTTCTTTCTATATTAATGATTATTCTGAAATCAGCGCAGCAAAAGTGTTGGAAATATTAAAAGCATAATATGCAAGAAGCACTGCAATTAATATCTAGTCCCTATAGTTGGTCATTGTATTTTATCTGTGCAATGCTCATTGGTATTTCCAAGACGGGAATACAAAATATCGGCACACTTGCAGTGCCCCTTTTTGCTTTGCTATTTGGTGCAAAATATTCTACGGGCATCGTATTAATATTACTTTGTTTTGCTGACTTAGTAGCTGTTATTTATTACCGCAAAGCCTTTCTATGGAACGAAGTCAAAAAGCTTTTGCCCCTAGCGTTTGTCGGGCTTTTGGTAGGATTGTTTTTGGGTAATTATGTGGATGATAAAACTTTCAAAATATGCATTGGTATATGTATCATTGTAGGTGTTTTTATTATGCTTTGGATGGAAAAATCTTCCGAAGAAAAGCAAAAATTACTTACTGAAAAGAAATGGTATTCGCCTTTGTTCGGTTTTATTTTAGGTTTTTCTACCATGATTGGAAATGCTGCTGGTCCAGCTCTATCGGTCTATATGCTTTCCAAAAGATTAGATAAAATTACTTTTGCAGCAACTTCAGCCTGGTTTATATTTATCCTCAACCTGAGTAAAATTCCATTGCAGGTTTTTGTGTGGCATAATATTACTTGGGCAGGTCTGATGCTAAATATAATGGCAATTCCTTTTATTTTATTGGGTGGCTTTATTGGTATTAAAATCATAAAAGTTCTGCCAGAAAAAACATTTCGTTATATTATTATTTCTTTAGTAATAATCGCCTCTATCCTATTGATAATTCTGTAATCCGAAAGTTGTTTGTACTTTTGCTTTATGGAATATGCTATTGTGGATATAGAGACAACGGGATCGTACGCGGCAGGAAATAAAATAACCGAAATAGCTATCGTCATCCATAATGGAACTCATATTTTGGAAAAGTTCCAATCTTTAGTTAATCCTGGAGCAATCATCCCCTTCCATATTCAAGCTTTAACAGGCATCAGCAATGAAATGGTCGAAGATGCGCCTTACTTTAATGACATTGCTTCCACAGTTTACGATTTGTTGCACAAACGAATTTTTGTGGCACACAATGTAAATTTTGATTATTCCTTTTTGGTGGAAGAACTTAAAAATGCAGGATATTCTTGGCGTGCCCCCAAATTGTGTACGGTGAGACTTTCGCGCAAAATCATCCCAAACCAATCATCTTATAGTCTAGGAAAACTTTGCCAAAATTTAGGCATTATTATTCACGATAGACATCGTGCTATGGGTGACGCAGATGCCACGGTTACTTTGTTTGAAAAATTGGTTAGAGAGGATAAAGAAAATCTGATCGAGAGCACCTTAAAAAAGACAAAAGAACATCGTTTACCAACGCATATTAATGAAGATGATTTTTTAAAACTGCCCGAAACTACGGGTGTTTACATTTTTCACAATGCTACAGGAAAAATCATTTATGTAGGTAAAGCTGTTAATATCCGTAAAAGAGTATTAAGTCACTTTTCAGGTACTAACGGTACACAAAAGAGACAGGCTTTTATTAATGATATTCATCATATTGATTATTTGGAAACAGGTACAGAACTCATGTCACTCTTGACAGAATGTAAGCTGATAAAACAATATTGGCCTACGCATAATAGAGCTTTGAAGAAGTTTGAACCAAAATTTTCGCTTATCCAATATACAGACCAAAATGATTACATCCGTTTGGTTGTTTCACCTTATGACAAGCATGCAAAGGCTATTCAACATTTTGAGCGCCCGTATGAAGCTAATCAACTCTTGTTGCAATTGATGGAAGAATTTGAGTTGGATAATAAGCTTTGTTATTTCTACAGCGTACACAATGAGCCTAAACCAAAATTGAATTATGCAACACTTCCCAATGTTGATCAGCATAATGAAAAGGTTGAAGCCGCAATAGAAAAGATTGCTGCTCAATCGCAATCATTTGTGTTGGTGGATCAAGGACGAAATTTGAACGAAAAATCTTATATTCTATTCAGGAATAACACTTTATATGCGTTTGGCTATTTTGATGTTGAGTTAGATATTGTAGATTATGAAGATCTTGTAAAAGAAGATGACAAGTGTTTAAGTAATTATTACATGAACTCTTTGGTGTTGCAATACATCGAAAGATACCCCAGCAAAGTCAAAAGATTACTCCATAAAGCAGCGCTTGACTATCCAATAGATTAATAAATGTGCTGGATAAAAGATATAATACAATAATTCTGTTTTCTTTCCTCGTTCTCCGTTGTATAAATAAATGGGGACGAATCCTAGAATAGCAGCGGCTTGTGTAGATATTCTGAACATGTAGAATACATTAAGGATTCCGACAGTCAGAAACTGTTTCAGCTTATTGGATCTAAACACATAAAAGCAAATCACTTGTAATACACCCAAATATAAATAATCGAAATAAAACAGATTACTCGCAGTGACTAAGCAAGCTATAAGTAATATTTTGACATCGGATGATATCTTCTTAGAATCAATTATACATAATGAAATGAGTCCGGCTGATAGAGTGAAAAATACATTCTGACGAAAAGGATCATAAAGTGAATTGCTAAAAGCCAAATCATACGGTATTTCAGAAAAGATAGCAAATATTAATAGCCTAAAAAGATATTTTCCTTTGTTTCTCGTATGTATAAAACCTTCCACTAATAAAAAGGCGTATAAAATAAACGCCAATCTTCCAATGACTTTAAGAATATATAAATCAGGAAAAATAATACGCGCCAAATGATCTAAAAACATAGCCATTAAAGCCATTAATTTAAGCTGATAAGCGTTTAATGAAAAAAACTATTTTTAGAAATCATTTAATAATAAGCAACTTTAAAATTTCTTTGATTCACAAGTGTCCTAAATAAAAATTTTAGACATATAATATACCTCCTTATCTAGCTTCTAGATAAGTTTTCTGTTTTAAAGTCAAATTATACCCTCTATATTACT